>Ga0315914_1003158_pt1 | contig 25104 bp, 9 predicted proteins | sample MpolenodulesMG_FD_203920 | JGI IMG/M metagenome (GOLD analysis project Ga0315914, IMG submission 203920) | Medicago polymorpha root nodule microbial communities from Los Angeles, California, United States - elongated nodules | ecosystem: Host-associated > Plants > Roots > Nodule | place: USA... | reverse complement strand
GGCTACATTTTTCAAAACTTGAATCCTCTTTTCCCATGTTAGCATCTTTCCTTCTTCACACTCAAAGATCCATTTGTCTAAACTTCCATTATTCATGAAGTCATAAACTAGAATCAAGTTTCCCTTTTCTTTCTTGCACCAACCTCGGAATCCTACTAAATTTCTATGTTTCAGTCTTCCTAGGCTTGAAACCTCGGCCAAAAACTCTCTCATCCCTTCTCTTTCTTGAGGGATTCTTTTGACCGCGACTTCAACCCCTTGCAAGATCCCTTTATATACACTCTTGTTTCCTCCTACAGCAACCACATTCTCTTCAGAGAACCCTCCTGTTGCTTCATGAATCTCTTGGTAACTAATCTTATGTGGCCAATACTCTAGTTCCCAATCTTCAATTTCTTCCTCTACAATGTTTCCCCTATAGAGGATAAAAAACAATGCACAACTGCAACTGATGATTAATACACAAACAACACTGATGGCTCCTACAACTATAGCTTTTGCTCCAGAAAACCATCCCTTACGAGGGAAAAATGAAGGTAAGTTATCTGTCACTAAAGCATTACCAATTGAAAAATTTGTGTTACTAAAGCTCCAAGCAAGAATCTTACCACTGTCTATTAATCGCCCCGTGGATGCGCAGAATCCAACATATGTTTCGTCCATAAGAACCCCAGAAAGATTAACATTCGTACTGATGAGAGGAACATGAGGCCTCTTTTGTCCTGCCAGAGCCATTGTAACGTTTAGCTGGGAGTGCATAAACTCGATCCATACTTGATAATTTTCTCCGCTTTTTATCTTCAACACCTTAAATTCATTGTCATTTTTTCCACCCCAGTAGCCAGCCTCATGTGAAGTTAAGGATGTAAGCGAGTTTATGTCAACACCAACATGATTGTCATTTATATCGTTGAACTCTTCTTCATTTCTAACAATATCAAACTCAACTGCAAGAGCATGGTTGTTAGGATTACCTTCATTGGTGAGATTGAAGAGGCCCATATACTCAGCTGAAGTTGTGCCATTTACACCTCTTGAAGATGTGAATAAGAAGGACAAGGCATGTCCTTCAAAAGAGTTTTTGATGGGGGCAACAGAGAAAATGAAGGAGGTTGCAAAGGGGAGAATGGTGGAAGAGTTGGGTGGTTTAATAGGTATTTTTTTAGGGTAAAAAGCACGGCCTGTGGAGAAGAAACTACCATTAGTGAGAGTGAGAATAGAGGCCTGAATGGTTGCATTTCCATATAGGATGATGTTTGTGGAGTTGAAGTTTGTATTATAGATAAACTCAGTAGTGGAAACACAACATATAATTATGGTTACAGTGTGAAGAAAAGTGATAAAAAGCTTAAGTTGAGGCATTGTGAAAGGAGTAAGAACATAGAAAAAATTGTTGCCAAATCGAGCTTATTTAAGATTTTTAATAGTGATGTTATATGAGTGAACAGTATTAGATGCCGGCTAGAAAAGGGAGTGAGTGGTTTGAAATATGAAGAATGAGGCCTACACATGACATGACTCTATAGGTCAACTAATCAATCCAAATGTGGTGTATTAATTTGGCAGCACAACACTTTTGTTTGTACTATTTGATAGCTTTCCATGCAAATGGGAAACAAATGTGTCACAATGGAAGATTTTTCAGATTTTCCTGTAGCTACCCTTTTTTTGCTTCTATCTAATCCATTGAGTAACTTGTTGTGGCATTAATTAGATATGCAATGCAAATATTTTATTGACTGATTCAAATGTTTCATTAGATATACTAGAACTAGAGATGCTGAAAATTACCTTAATTTAGGGTAATTTTCAAGTGATTTAATTTTTTGTTACACATAACTTGTTTTGTTTCTCAATTTTAATTGCCATGAAAATAGCACTATTAGTTATTGTTTTGGCATGATTTGAAAACGCCAATCAGTGATTTGTTTTTGTTTTTAATTGAGATATGATTGTCAACTATAACAGAACTTGGTCAAATATTTTTCTGAACATCACATTAATATTTGATTTAGATATAAGCACTAGGAAAGATAACTATTGTTACTAGTGCTGGTATCGTGTACGCACGTATCTTCTTTTTAAGTCATGTAACCGATTTTAAAATTAAAAATAACGATGCGTTATTTAACGAAGTGTAATTGATGAGTGTAATTAATGTATTATTTGAAGTTGTGCAATGATCTATTATTTGAAGATGTGTTATATAAAGATGTATTATATAAAAATATGATATTTGACGATATTGTTATTTAAAGATGTGGATTACCGAGTCATTGAATGATGTGCATTGTTGAGTCTTTATCAGTATTTTCATGCATTCATGGTCGAGTCTATTTGACGATGGTGTGGATAAAATAAGTAACATACCTCTGATGTCCAAAATATTTGACGATGGTGATAGGTTTGGTACCACATACATATATAGTCGAGTTAGGGTCATTGCATTCATTGTCAAACATATTTGAAGATGTAATATATTCAAAGATGTAGTATATTTAAAGATGTAGTGGATATAAATCGGTAATATACCTCTGAGATCTAAGATTTTTAAAGATGGAGTGAATTTGATTATTTATTTAATGAAGTGTGATTTGTGAATTATTTGATGATGTGTCATTTAACGATGTGTAATTGATGTGATATTTGAAATATGAAATTAATAGATGTGTTATTTAAAGAAGTGTAATTATTTAAAGATTTGATATTCAATTATCTGCTTCTATATGGTCATGTGTGAATAATCTGTATTTTTGCTAGATGTCTTTTTGATATTCTTAAATGTTGTTGTTGCTCACATATTATTATAAGATGTTGATTGATGGCTGTTGATTTTATTAAATGAAGATATATGTTTAAATATGAATATTATTTGATTGTGATGTATACATGCCTAAATGTAACTGAAGTGTTCTTTTATCTGAATCTATACATGTGTTTATGCATTTCTTATGTCGAATATAATCTCACCCTCTAGTTGTGGGTTGGACGCCTACGCCCTTGTGGTATAGATTTGCAGGAGTCTTTATCGAGTCGAAGCTTTTATTAGTAACACTACGGTTTGAGGATTCTTTTTATTTCAAATTTAATTTTCAGAATTCGTCTTTGAATTCAGTTTTGATGTCGATACAATGATGTGACAATTACTTTGATGTTTTGAAAATTATTCTGCTGCGACATTTTTAATTTAAATGAAGTATTTTTGAACTGAAGAAGATGTGTGACACCCTTGCATGTTTAATTAATTATTGGATTTTTATTAGAAAATAATAAATGAGATTTAGGGGGTTACAAGTTTCACGCAATCTGGCTTAATATATTTCCAACAAGTAGTGTCATATTCATCGAAATTTGAAGAAAAAAATTAAGATACGTATAACAAATAAAATAGGTAATTTTGTGATTAAACTTGCAATATGAACTAAAAGTCTACAACTCAACTACCACTATACTCTATCATCTTTCCTAAAACCGCATGCATATGGTTCAAACATCTGAAACATAAAAAGAAGATAAAAAACCAACCTGGTAAAAATGGAGACGAGGAAACTGAAAGCAAATGCGCTCTGAGGAAAAAGCATGAAAGCAAGCGCTTGCAAACTCGGACGAAACTCGAAAGGTTTGAAAAGCTCTTGAACTTCGATATGGAGAGGGAAAGTTTTGAAACGAGAGTAAACAATGTTATGAGCGAACACTCTAAACCTTTTATACTCTCACTCAAAATGTTTCAAAGTCCTGGAACACCAATATTGTATAACGCTCCATAGAGAGCCACACAGATTAAATAAAGTAGCAACCAAGATCCATACTTCAGATCCATCTAACGGATCAGACAAAGCCCATATGACATCCAAACGTCAAGGTCAAATCAACGGATGCGATGGAGCCTCGAAAATTAACTTTGACATAAACACTAGGGTATAAGTACTCAAGTGTTTTACTAGCTTTTACACGTGGCGTCCAGAAACCAAAGGTCATGCCCCATCTATCTCATCCTCGAGACACCGACATTAAATGCTTATAGGATAAACAATCAACACATAGATGAGGGAATCAAACTGTCACATCTCTGACGCTAGTCACATGTATGCCGTTCCAACTATATACCTCCTGGGAGCATAAAGTCGATCATCAATGGCCGCATATTCTGCTCAACAGTTACACTTCCCACAATTCCATAATCGTCAAGTGCCTCGATGTGCCTTACAACGACTTCTGCACGTCACCTCTATGTAAAGGGACTTTACATAATCCCCAAAGGTACGATACTCTTTCTAACCTAAACCTCACTCTCACTCTCTAAATTGACTTGAGCGTCAGAGTGTATGCACACACACACCGTCGTTCCTAAGCTCACAAACAGTCAAAGCAGTCGCATCGGACATCATCATTTCTGATCAGATACGATGAAGTTATAAATTAGTTTATATCTGATAATGGATAAGCTAATTGATTGAATTTGTGGTGTTCGATAAAATTAGCAGTTGAAGTAGCATATAATTATGGAATGACATAAAAAGAAGTAAACTTAATTATAAACTATTTTTTCTAATTAAGTTTGTAAGGGTGAAATTGAGTTAAAAAATGATAAGCTATAAACTTTAAACTATAATCTACAATTAGCTTATCAAAAAAACACTATAAGCTCAAAGAAATAAACTATAAATAAATTTGTGAAAAAATGACAGCTATAAACAAATATTTTTTAGTCATAAAAACTTATAAGGCATAAATTATGATGTCAAATATGTGTTTACAACCGATAAATGAGATCGTTCCTTAAAAAGTTCAACAAATGTTGTTATGGTAATTTAAAGTCGCACATAATTAATAAATATAAATGGAGTAATAAAGATTTTGTTACTCGAATGTGTATCAAATAGCTACAATAATTTTTCAATCAATCAAAATTTTAAAATAGTACATCTCATTAGTAAAAAATAATACCTCAATACTCAAGTTAACTCTTTTCATATAGAGGTACGATAACATAGGACAATAACAAAGCCAAACAAAAAAGGATAGAAAGAAAGACAAGAAACAAAACAGTAGAACTCCCCGCGATTAACACGATCATATGAGAATATCATTCAAGTCGATCGGCCAACACTGCATCTTATGCCCCAATTTCCAATCCATTGACTGACACCCCCTCAAACAATAATTCACCTTCCCACAATCCGAATACCGTCAAAACTCATGCGGCCGCGTCTCCGCCCTTCCACATCCTTTATAACCACATAGTCTTAAACCATCCTCCACCACCACCCCTAAACCCGATTCAAACCACTCTCTCAAAAACAAGTTTACTGGATGCACCTCCGCCACCGTCAAGTAAGCTTGCACCAACAACCGTCGTCCCTCCGTAACGTTCTTTTTGACGACGTAACTGTCTTGAAGACAGTGGCCTAACTCACGCCGTGCCTCAATGTGGCCGAGAAGTGACGCGCGTTTAGAGAGTGCTACTCCAGCGTGTAGATCTTTGTCTTGCTTAGTGCCCCCACTTCCATTGAACTTAATCAACGCGAGTGAGTATAGCGCTGGCGCGTGTAGCTTCATCGATGCCTTGGCTATTAGAGATACTCCACTTCTTCGATTTCCAAGACAGTAAAATTGGATCTATTCCAACAAAAAATAACAAACAAATAAATAAATGAAGATTATTTATTTTTATTTCCGAAAGTAAAATAAAAAATGCAAAGACTTAAGAAGCACTGACACTCAACAGATTAGACGTGTGCGGTGTCCGACACCAAACACCACATCAATATATTTGATTACACTGAATTACATGGTTTTCACGAATTATTAGCGATGTCACTTATCAAGTGTTCGTGTCTGTGTCCTAACATCATAGACAAAGAAAGAAAAAAGTGACTCACCATTCCAAGAGTATAACAAGCATCCATGTTACCGACGTTAACACATCGTTTAAGAAAATGGTGAGAGTTCTCCGACCAGTTTTCGAGATTAAGGTGAATACTTTTGGCCCAGCTCTCAAATTTCTTTTTATTTTTACATTCTAAATGCACATGTTAAAGTACATATTTGTAGACCTATTTAAAGACATTTTTGGTTTAATACCATTTGAGTCGCTAAGTCTTAATAGGTACTTTTATTTAAAAATTATAAATAAATGAACATGTAGATGTGTGACATAATTGAAGATCCTTATATGCTTTTAGGACACTTGGTTGAGTGAGCAAAAGAGCAAAGACATACAAAAAAAATATAATCCCACGCGAATAGCTTTAGCCTACGAATACTATCCTCGTCAAACACCCGTTCCATCGGCGAACACTCCATCTTATGCCGCAATATCCAATCCAATGAGTGACACGCCCTCGAACAATAATACACCTTCCTACAAACCGAACACCACCCGAACTCATGTTGTCGCGTCTCCGCCCTTCCACATCCAATATGACCACATAGTCTCAAACCATCCTCCACCTCCCCTAAACCCGATTCAAACCACTCTCTCAAAAACAAGTTCACCGGATGCACCTCCGCCACCGTCATGTTAGCCTGCACCAACAACCGTCGTCCCTCCCTACCGTTCTTTTTGACGCCATAACCCTCTTGAAGACAATGACCTAACTCAGGGACGGATCCAGAAATTTCAATATGTGGGGTCAATATCGTTTGTTACTTAAATAAAAATATATAATGATGGGTTAAATATGTTTTTAGTCCTTACAAAATAATTAGCTTTCAAATCTAATTCTATTTAAATCTTAATGATAATTTCTTGGTAGAGAAAATTTCAGGTGAGGGAATATGGTATCCTAGTCCAAGGCGGTGAAATTTCAATGATAATTTCAATCCTACATAATATTGCAGTCTGTAGAATAATTCCTATTTTGAAAACTTTTTACAAAAAAAAATCATATTTTTAGTCCTCAAAATAGTCCCTATAATATACAAATAGAGACTCAAACTTAATAAAAAAAAATTAGAGACTAAACTTAAAAAACTCATAATTTTATAGAGACTAAAAACATATTTAACCATAACATCATTATACCATATTAAATCAAAAAATAGGAGATAACAAAAACTATACCATTTTAAATCAAAGAATTGAACACCTTAATATCAAGGGATCATAATTACTCTCCCTTGTATGATTTTCTTCCCTCGGGTATTGACACTAAACTTTTCATCTTCTACTTTCCACTTTCATTTTTTTTATTGGAGCATTTTCTTTTTATTTTAAAAACTAAAATACATACCCCAATTTTTGTTGAGATGTAAGACGAGTGGGATAGAGGTAATTTATTAACGAATATTATATTCTTAGTTTATATGTATGCAATATTTCAATCCATCCAAATGCATGCTATTTTGTTAGTGTTTTATGTATATATTAAGTTGTTATCCTTAAAAAATTTGTACACTAAGTGTTATGTGGGATCAACACAAAATTTTAAGTGGGGTCATCAAATGAAAATATCACATTTTTAGTTATGAAAAAAACAATGGAGTGGGGTCAGCTGACCCCAATTAAGCTCACTTGCATCCGTGCCTGGCCTAACTCACGTATCGCGTTGATGTAGCCGAGAAGTGAGGCGCGTTTAGAGAGTGCTACTCCAGTGAGTAGATTTTTGTCTTGCATAGCGCCTCCGCTTCTGCTGAACTTAATCACCGCAAGTGAGTATAGTGCTGGCGTGTGTCGCTCCATCGTCGCCTTGGCTATTAGAAATATTCCATTTCTTCGATTTTGAAGACGGTAAAATTGGATCTATTCCAACAAAAAATAACAAATAAATAAATAATTAAAAATGCAAAGTCAACTCTTGGAAGCACAAACACTCATTAGATTAGGCGCGTGCTGAAATGTCAGATACATATAATTACACTAAATTATATATGATTTTCACAAATTATTAGTTGTGTTCGTGTTATGTCCGTGCTTCATAAACAAAAAAGAAAAAAGACTCACCATTCCAAGAGTATAACAAGCATCCATGTTACCGACGTTAACACAACGTTTAAGAAAATGGTGAGAGTTCTCAGACTAGCTTTCGGGATTAAGGGCGAATACTTTTGACCCAGCTTTCAATAAAACCATAGGATGAAAACCCAGACGGTTCAATCTCTTGCATTTGTGTTAAATAATGAATAAAATGAATATGGTTGAGGGGATAGTAATGAGTTTTGTTAAGATGAAGATGAACGAACTTACGTTAAGAGGGTGTTAAAGAAATGGGAAGGAGAAGAGGCAGTGTAGCTGAGCTTGGGAAGGAGAAGAGGCAGTGTAGCTGAGCTTGGTAAGGATGAAGATGACGATATCATCAGGCAATTCTTCGAAGAATTCTTCATTGTGTTTCATTGGTTTTCTCATGATGATGCTGCTATTCGCATTTCAGAGAGAGATTCATAATATTTTTATGGGGTAAATCTTCTTTTCGTCCACGTAATATTAACGAATTCCGGTTTTAGTCCTATAGAAAGAATATTTAGATTATGTGTCTGTAATTTCAGATTCTTCTATTTTTGGTCCCTTTTTTCATCACGTCAGCAGAATGCATAAACTACGTCCCTATAATTTCATATTCCTCCCACTTTTGGTCTCTGTAATTTCAGATTTAATTTCAGATTCCTCCACTTTTGGTCCCTCATTTTACGTGTCATGTATGCAGATTCGACTAACGTGGTGGAATGAGGACCAAAAGTGGAAGAATATGAAATTACAGGGACCAAATCTAAATGTTACGTGGACGAAAAGAGGTGTTTACCCTATTTTTATGTATCAATGAACGTGTTCACTTTATGTTACTGTTGTGTATGTCCATGATATATGCCATCAATTTCTCAGCTGCTGTTGCCTTTTTCTACTCTTCTATTTATTTCTTACTTTTAATTTTTAATTTAGAGAAATGCTAGCAACACACATTCTAACATACAACACACACTTATCAACACACTCTCTTTGATTGGTTAATATTTACATGAGACCCACCAAATATATATGGGACCCACATGATTTGATAGGTCCCATGTGAATTTTAAACAATCAGTGTATTGAGAAGTGTGTGTTAAGATGTGTGTTGCTAGCCTTCCTCTTTAATTTAAGTTTGTTACAAATTACAATTGAATTAGACAGAAATTCCAGTTACAAATTATTTGGATTAGGCTGAAATTTCTGGTTTCACTTCAATTTTTTTTTTCTTTTTCGTTTTTAAGTGATTTTTTTTAACTAGATATCAGGATTAATATCTTGAGTATCCAAACATTGCGGTGAAATCTAAATAAACCATAAACTCTAAAAGTTTTAACGTTATTAAATGTCAAAACTTGAGTCCAAACTTAGGATATTGATTAAGCTCAAAGAGACTTGTGTCCTCTTATCTAAATGTTATGAATCGTTTTTATTTCCACGCGAGTTTTGAGTTTTGACAATGTCGTTGTGAATTGATTACAGAAGGAGCTTTCATCCGATTATGGCGGATGGTGTAATTTTCCAAGTGAAGATTTTGAGATGTCAGAAGCTACATTTGCTGAAATTGCCAAGAGAAAATCTGATACAGTGCCAATTCAATATAGAAGGTAAAATACGTTGTCTTAATGAGACAAATTAAGCTTGTTCGGATCGACTGATTTAAGCTTATATACTATCATAAACACTTTTGAGATTATTTGGAAGAACTTATGGAAATCGAACGAGCTTACGACATGTCCATTAGCTGTCTTTAGCTAATTTTCATAAGCTCTCTAGGATAGCTTATAAAAACAACTTATCACTTATATGAAAACTGTTTTATTTTATTTTATCTTGTGTTATATAAATAACTTATATTCAGAACTGTGATTTATAACCTTTCCAAGACTTTTATTTTGACATGATGTTCAATTCTCATCCTGTAATGATGTTTTAGATTGCTTGAGTTACAAGTCAGCAAATAAGCTTTGTTTAATATAAACTCTAGCAAAATGCATCATAATTTCCTCTTACATTATGCTTCACATTTCAATTACCATTGTCATTTCAGCAATATTTTCCTTTAGAAACAAAAATATGAAACATACAAATCTATCAGTGCATCAAAGTGATGTATACATCAATACTATTGTTTTTCTTTTCCAAATTTAAATTTCATACATCCTTTGACGACCCTGTGCAATTTTTCACATAATTTGGGCCTTATAAATATACAACATTTTATGATAACATGTTAAAAACCTATAGGAGAAAAAAATTATCTCATTCACAATTAATTTTGGTAGTGTACACAAACAAGCTTCAAATATAAGCCAAGACCTCGAAATGTGACGATAACCCAAAATCTGCAACAACTAAAGACCTACAACATTATCGGCCTTCCTTGATGATATCTGAATCTGATGGCGGAATGGAACTTGAGCCTCTTGTAGACGCCTTAGAATTATAACTGATCATTCTAATTTCTTCAAAAGTAGGGTGATCTCTATATGGAAGTGTACTTTCAGTTCTAGACCACATTGCAGCTGATTTTATTCTTCCAAGTAAACTTTTCTCCATATTTTCTTCATCAGATTCAATGCTTTCTATTTCTCCCTCTAACATTTTCACAACCTGTCTCATTATTGGTCTAACACTAGGGTCTGAATTTGAACACAGCAAACCCAAATGAAGCGATCTCTCAGCTTCCTTAATGGTGCATCCTCCTTTAGCCTTCAACCTTTCATCAACAGCATTGTGCAATTGATCAAGCACCATTAGGGACTCCACCCATTCAATTAACCCTGGCTTATGTTCTTCAATAGGTCTTCGGCCGCAAATCACTTCCAACACCAATATTCCAAACCCAAACACATCAGACATAGTTGATGCTCTTCCTGTACGAATCACTTCCGGAGCAATGTATCCTAATGTTCCAAGTACTTTTGTTGTGCTGGCCACTTGTCCATGATGCTCATGCATGAGAGCCAAACCAAAATCACCCAATCTAGCATTCATGTACTTGTCAAGTAGAACATTGCTTGCTTTGATATCCCTATGCAAGACCTTAACTTCCCAACCTTCATGCAGGTAAAGAATCCCCGTGGCTACATTTTTCAAAACTTGAATCCTCTCTTCCCATGTTAGCATCTTTCCTTCTTCACACTCAAAGATCCATTTGTCTAAACTTCCATTCTTCATGAAGTCATAAACTAGAATCAAGTTTCCCTTTTCTTCCTTGCACCAACCTCTGAATCCAACTAAATTTCTATGTTTCAGCCTTCCTAGGCTTGAAACCTCGGCCAAAAACTCTCTCATCCCTTCTCTCTCTTGAGGGATTCTCTTGACTGCGACTTCAACGCCTTGCAAAATCCCTTTGTATACACTTTTGTTCCCTTGTATAGCAACCACATTCTCTTCAGAGAATCCTCCTGTTGCTTCATGAATCTCTTGGAAACTAATCCTATGTGGCCAATACTCTAGTTCCCAATCTTCAATTTCTTCTTCTCCTTTGTTTCTCATATAGAGAATGAATAACACTGCACAACCAATGATTAAGACACAGACAACACTCGTTATTCCTACATGTATGGCCTTTGCTCTGAAAAACCATCCTTTAAGAGGGACAAATGAAGGCAAGCTGTGTGTTACTAAAGCATCACCAATTGAAAAATTTGTATTACTAAAGCTCCAAGCAAGAATCTTAACACTATCTCTTTTCATCCCCGTGGCTGCACAAAATCCAACATAAGTTTCATCCATAAGAACTCCAGAAAGGTTAAGATTCATGCTGATAAGAGGCATATGTGGCCTCTTTCGTCCTGCCCGAGCCATCGTAACGTTTATCTGAGAGTGCATAAATTCAATCCATACTTGATAATTTTCTCCATTTTTCATGTCCAACGCATTAAACTTCTTGTTATGTTTCCCACCCCAATAGCCAGCCTCATGTGAAGTTAAGGATTTAAGAGAGTTTACGTCGATACCAACATGATTATCATTTGTATCGTTGAATTCTTCGTTTCTAACTATATCGAATTCGACTCCAAAAACATGGTTGTTAGGATTACCTTGATTTGTGAGATTTAAAAGACCGATATACTCGGTTGATGTTGTTCCATTTAGACCACTTGAAGGTGTGAATACGAAGGCAAAGCCATGTCCTGTGATAAAGTTTTTGATGGGGGAGACGGAGAAAATGAAGGAAGTAGCAAATGGGAGAAGAGTGGAAGAGTTTGGGGGTTTTGTAGGTATTTTTTTAGGGTAAAAAGCACGAGCTATTGAGAAGGAAGTGGAAGTGTCATTAGTGAGAGTGAGAATGGATTTGTTAATGGTTGCATTTCCATATAGGATAATGTTTTTGGAGTTGAAGTTTGTATTATAGACAAATTCAGTAGTGGAAACATAACTTAAAATGGTTAAAGTGTGAAGAAGAATGAAAAGTAGCTTAAGTTGAGGCATTGGCAAAGAACTAAGAATGAAAGAGAAACAGTTGACAAATTGAGTTTATTTAATATTAAATATAAGATATAAATTTAATAGTGATGTTACATGAGTGAACTAAATTAATTAGATGCTAGGAAAAGGAAATGAGTGGTTTGTAAAAAATGCTAAAGTATATACTTGTTTGAAAAATGAAGAATGGTGTATGTACACATGACTTTATAGGTCAACCCTTCAATTCAAACTCGGCGTATTAATTTGGCAGCACAACACGTTTTGTTTGTACTACTTGATAGGTTTCAATGCAAATGGGAAAAAAACATGTCACGAGGGAAGACTTTTGTTTCTCATAGATTGTTTCAACAAACAAGTGATTTGACGCAAATGTTTAACGGGTTTCCAAAGAACGTGAGTTTGAATCTTAACAGGAACAAATTTTTGTCAAATTTTATTTTTCGTTCGCACGAACACTAGATTAACAGATTCCCTTTCATTGAGATGGATGAAGAAACTTATCAAACCTTTATAAAAATATGAAACTCTTCGTTGAAGTTTTTAAAAAAAAAATCGGGAATGGAGAATTTTATTAACTAATGTGACACTGATGATCATTTTACGGCTGTTTATAGGGGATTCAAACTCAACATGCTAAACTCCTTGATCTTTACCATTGAGCTAAGACGTCAAGTGTAACTCTTCATTGAACTTGGTGCAAGTAAATTGCTTAAAAATTGAAGTAAAGTACATATTTTATGATTATATATATCCAACATAAATGAGATATATATCTTTAGTTAATAAAGTTCTAGACAAGAGGCTTCCTACATCAACTGTAGCAGCTAGAAGTTTTGACTTGTTTTCAATCCCAGTTGCTTATAAAATTTCAGGACTCTAATACACAGTTGCATCAATTCCATAAATTTGTTGAAAACACTGAATTCCAATTCATGTTATCAGCATTCAGGAGAAGAGAGGGAAATAGTTATTGCCACAGGTTTCTTAGAATTGGCAAAACCAGCAGCCAATATGTAAATCTGAGTTTTGTCCTTAAGGAACGCTGCAGATACCGACCAAACCACCGATTTAGTCCCTTAAGTTTTTTCATCCGTCAATCTAGTCTCTATTATTAAGATGTTAGGGACTAAATTGACGGGCTTCGTATACTTTAGGAAGTTCATCTCAATTATTGGTTGAGTGATTGGAGTGAGAGAGTTCATGAGTATAGTGATAAGGAGGAAAGAGTCTGATCCCCATCCACAGCAGAATACTTACTATTTGCCTAATGAAAAATAATCTCAATGTAAACTATGTTTATGATTGTAGAATAAAATCCTACATAGTTGTTGCTCAAATTACTTATTGGAATGGGAGGTACAATGCATAGAATAGAAATCACACACTCACACCACACCAGCACACAAGGAAATTATTTTCCATACAACATTAAGCATGAGACCCTTAATTAGCTTCCACAACCACAATCACAATCAGATGCTTTGTTTGTCAAGGAATTCAATGATGAGCTTGTTCACTTCCTCTGGGAATTGTTCATGCACAAAATGACTTCCTTCTGGAATATAAATGATTTCTAAGTCTGGCACAAAATTTTTCACCACCCCACTTCGGATGTAGTCTTCCATGCCAGGAAAGTTGAAACAATAGTCTTTCTCACCCATTATGAGCAGTGCAGGAACATTTACTTTGGGATCAATTAGGCCACTTTCCACTGTGAGAGACCTGTGTGGATCATAAACAATGTTCTCTAAGTTCATACGAATATGCACTGTCAATGTCTGAGGTGGTGTCACTAAAATCCCTTTATATATCGAAATTACAAATAAATCATTGAGTGTATATTCTGTTAATAATTTGATGGAAGGAACTGAGTAATAAAAAACTCGTTTGATTACTAAACTAACAAATGTGAAAATGCATTTGAGGACTGAACTGACTAACCACCTTCAGGGGAGTCTCTCCTCCCAATTACGTTTTTCTTTTTGCAAGGTTCAAATCTAGAAGTGTAAGAATATTGAACATTCCATTTACTAAAGAGCATTTTAAGTTGAATTGTGAGATTTTGATTACCTGTATGGAACCTGCAATGCAAATCTGAAGCCAGATTTTTCATATAGTGATGCATAAGCTGTCAAGTCTTCCTCAGAGAACCATGGCGGGAGGGGAGTAGATGGGTTAAACAAGTCCATGATTTCTTGATCATCACTTGCCACGGGCACCTCAGTTTTAGAAAAGAGTATATAGATGTTCCTTATAACTGATTTGACATCAAAGCGGCCGAAATCTGCTTCTGCCCTCCCAGGCTCCTGAATTAGTTTACTCAATAGTTCATTATTGTCATAAACTACTCCAAATTTAATAATTATAAGCATAAAAATACATGTATCTAATTCAAATGTGGACAGATACATGTACTTTTTTCTCTATTTAAATCCAGAAAGAGTATAGACAAAGATAAAGTGATTATGACAGAATTTGCACCTGCCACCTAGTAATGTAGAAGCCTTTTGGCAGAAGATGGTTCTGGATTGCAGAAGGACCAGGATTCATGAAAGGAATGCCTAATGTTATGAGAGAAGCCACTTTTTCTGGATAGACAGCAGGTACAAGATTTGCTACAATGGCACCAGAGTCCTTACCAATAAGGAAAGCCTGATAGAAGCAATTAAAATTGGACATCCAAAAAACTATCAGACAACGTTTTCGCCTTAATCAAAAGAGTCTTATTATTTGATTTTCCCTCACACTTTTTTTCTTCCAGCACAAATTTTACGATCAACAAAGACAAAATTGTACAAGACATAGACAGACAAAAATTACCTACACTATCATAGATCATAGGTGCTGTATGAGCTATTTTCAACAAAAAATGACAAGAAGCACTTAAAATTGTCTTTGGCATAACTCCCTCTGAAATCTCAACTTTCATGCCGATTTTAGTGGAAAAAACACCTATAATTTTGGGAGTGATAGGGTTGTTTGGAGGAAGAAATGTAAGTGTTAGAGAGATTATGGTCGTAGATTCTACTTCCCCCTCTAGCATTTCTATCCCACGAAGCATCGACATATTGACACGTCAACATGTGTCAGGTCCGACACCGATCAAATGTGTTGGACACCAGACACACCTTTGATCATACGTATTGGTGCTAAAGTTTCCAACAACTCATTACTAATATTTTTAATTAAAAAAAACCGCTATGACCCTGAAAGTAAGCTTTGTCGATAGACCAATTTTTAGTTTCTGTTTTCTATCTTGCTCTCTTTACTGACTATTAGAGTCTGTGTGCTGCTTATATCTAAGCTGAAGAATGTACAGAAATTTTGGTGATAAAATTTCATGCTGTTAAAAATTTATATAGGAGATACTATACTAGGTAGAAATTGATTGTAAAGAAAATCTTGATCTTTACCTTGTTGATACCTAATGTATCTAAAAGATCCTTGACTTCATCAACAAGGTCCATTATAGTTGCTTTCTCTGGTTCTGCTGGATGATCAGAGAGTCCATAGCCTCTAGAATCAAAGGCTATAGCACGATATCCAGCATTTGCAACAGCAATCATTTGGTATCTCCATGTATACCATATTTCTGGGAATCCATGTATGAAAACCACTGCTTTTTCACCTACACAAACAAAAGTATTGTTATAATACTTTCAAAACGAATCAATCATGAATATTTTCTGATATAAGGGTTTTGATATACCAGTTCCAATCTCAGCTACATGGAGCTTTAGTCCCTTCACTTCTACATGACTGTGTTGGATGTTCTCCATCTTTGATGCTGGATGAAGTGTGTGTGAGGGAGTTATAATGGAAAAAGGAGAAAAAGTCAGCAAAGGTATAAGACAAATGAAGCACGTAACTCATTTCCTTCATGCGCAGATGCAGACAGATTAAATTTAGTATTTAGATGCTGTTTTGCAAACAAATTGAATGAGTATTTAGATGCTGTTTTGCAAATAAATTAATTGAATATTTAGATGCTGTTTTGTAAAAAAAAGGGTCAGTGGTGTGAGATTAAAACGTGGTTGGATAAGTATATTAATATATGTACACCTAAAAATAAATAACTTCTTAGCCGAGGTCGTCACCCAGTCAGAATTAGGGTCATGTACATTTGAGTATCTGTTTTTGTCTAAATTCAAACTTTGTTTTCACCGTATTGAATTGTGAGAGTCTATATTATATTTGTGCTCATGATTTTCGGGTATCAATCTATTAATTGATTTAAATCGTCAATCTTTGAACTCTTAACTTTTATTCGTGGGAAGGGAAAAGTAAGTAAAAACCCTTATGAGATTATGGATCTGGGGTTGATTTCGCGGAGGGAAGGTGTTAAGCACCCTACACGACTACGGTACTCCGTAGGAACCTTTTGCCTAATTTATCTTGTGTTAATTTACTTATTTTGAAAATATTTGCCTAATATCTAAGTGAAAGAATGGAGGGAGAAGAAGTATGTTTTTGGTTATTTTTATTTGATTTGGAAGGATTAACTCCTTTGCCTACATACCCTTAAAAAAAGGGATCAAAATCAAGTAGTTCACTCTCAAAAATTATTTGGCGGGTTAGATTGATTTTAAAGTTTTGAAAAAAGAAGGTTTTAAGAAGAGAAAAGAGGCCTCAAGGCATAGAATAAAGAAAGAAGTGAGGTTGTTTGATTTTAATTAAAAGAAACTCAAGTCTAATATCGATATTAAAATTGCTTAAAATTTGATTAAGAAAATAAAAGGAAAACAAACTCTTGGGTTAAAATCCAAGGTTTCTTATGAAAATATTTTTGAAGTTTTGCATATTTGATTTTTTTGGAAAAATGATTTTTCTAAGCTAACGGAAAAACTAAGCGTTTCGATATAACGTAAAAAAAATAAAAAAGAAGTGAAAGGAATTACCAAGTATGTTGGATCCCAAGTAAAATTCCATCCTACAAGTACTAGTTGTTCATTTTTTAAGGCCCTCAAATTAGTCCAAAAATTACCTAGTTTGTCACTAATTCATTTGGTCCTCGCTCACGGTCATGACATAAAGCGGTAAAAATAAATGTGTGAGTGTCGGTGCTACTTCTCATTTATATTTACATTTTTCCCTAAATACATTCTAAAGCATAATAAGTAAGGAAATAAAATGGCAAATAAAGATAAAATGCATGATATGATATTAATAATAAAGCAACTAAATAAATAATAAAAGAAAAGGAAAGAGAAAAAAATGAAATAATAACACTAAAAAAAACAGCAAGTAAATGAAAATAAAATAAAAAATAAAAAATAAAAGAAAAGAAAAGAATAGAGAAATGACACTAAACTACACTAAAATAAACCAAATAAATGAATAATAAAATAAAACAAAAGATAAGATGATAATACTAAATAAAAATTGAAAACAGCAAGTAAATAAATTAAATAAATAACAATGCAAGAAAAAAAATGCTAAAAATAATCTAAATTAAAGCAAGTAAATAAAAAGGGAAAAATGCATGAAATAACACTAAAATAAACTAAATAAAAATAAAAAAAATGCATGAGGTAATGTTGCATATTTCTAGATATGCTTAAAAGAAAGAAAGAAAAAAAAATGACAAAAAATAAAAAATAAAAGCAAGAGAAATAATAAAGAAAAATGTAAAAATGGGAGGGTGCAGATCTGAAAAAGGGGGTGCAATTGTAAGCTGTATATAGGACAAAACAGGTGGGTCCCACTAGTCAAGGGGGTGAGAAGTCAACTTCTTCTTCCCCCACCAACAAGAGCTTCACGTTTCCAACACACCATCATTTTTAAATTTCTCAAATCATCAAATCTTCACCAAATCTCACAAACTAAAATACCATTTTGATTGGATTTTCATGCTGATCATGAATCTAAACTTAGCCTTGAAATGGTCTAACTAACTATCACTTTTTTCTTGAGAAGTTGTGGTTTTGAATTCACGAATTTGGGTGGTTTTTCTTGAGTTTTTGTGTGTTTTTGGTTTGTTGGAAGTGTTTATGAACTTTTGGTTGAAGAATGGTGAAGTTTCATGGAGAAATGAAGATTTTGGAATTTTTGATGAAAATGGTGATTTTGTGAACTCAAAATTTCGGCCCCCTCTCTCTATGAGTTGTTGGGTACTTATAGAGGGAGTAACTTGGTCATCAAGAGTGCAAGGATTAGGTTAAGTGGTGGGTAAGAAAGGGTAGTTTGGAGTAGGGGTGGACAAACGGTCGGTTTCGGTCGGCGGCGGACCGTAATTGCCAAACCGATCAAACCGACGGTTGCGCAATCAAGGCCCAATCCCGTCCGTTCATGTACTCGGTTTGGACGGTTGACAGTTTTTTCGGGTGGTTTATTTCGGGTTGTTCATCTCCATTATCAACCAAAATCCAAGAATAAAAACAAAAAGACAGAATCAAAGAGTTGTGAAAAAGCTATGTGTTTGATTTAGATCAAAGACTATATGTCTCCTACACACCAGCAGGTCGAGAGATAAGTATGATAATAGAAGATGAAGAGGGGGGTTTCAATCAACACACTATTTTCTTCTTTGTTCATATGTTTTTGTTCACAGATATAATGATTTAATCACTTTAACCACCAGCTCTCATTGAAGCAAGAAACACAATGAAGAAAGAAGATGATATTTATACAATGCAAATAAACACATCATCTTGCTTCTCATTTCATGAACTTGTGGAATGTGTTGATAGAAAAGAGAGAAAGACTAGTGTGTTGGCGCTAATCTTGTGAGAGAGAAAAAATGCAGGAACTTGTATTTGTTTTCAAAGCAAGAGAAACAATTAACAATTGATTGAGAAAGTGAAAGTCTAAAAGAAAATACTAGACAAAGACACGTGATAGCCTGTACAACTTTGCATTCCCAAGATATTAAGTAGATATAGCTAGCAATTTGTACACTTTTTTATATAGGATAGGACAAGACACAGCTTAGCCTATAATAATAATACTAGTAAACGAACAAATTCGGTCGGAGTCGGATTCCGATAGTTCAATTTTTGTCATCCGAACCGACTCATTCATATCCAACACAAGCCGTTTTTTTAACCCACACAACCCGTTCATCCGATTGAACCCGCCCGTTTCGGTTTTCTATGGACCGGTTTACGCGGGTTTGGGTGGGTTTGGATATTTTGTCCACGCCTAGTTTGGAGTTTTGCAAAAAAAAGAGTTTTTGGGACTTTTTTTGATGATTTTTGGTGGTGATTCATGATGTGTTGGATAATGATGAGGTGTTATATGTGAAGAAGAATCTAGATGCACAATTTGTGGGGAAAGAAATGAAATGAGAGTGAAATATGCATTTTGGGTGAATTTGTTAAAGTTATTGTTTTTTTTAATTTTTTGAAAATGAATTTTGTGACTTTGAAAATAATAAAACAAAATGGTGTAAAGTTTGTGATTTTCGTGATTAGAAATGTAATGGAAATGAGAGGAATTGAAATTGGAATGTTTGGCGTGATGAAATTGGGTTTTCTTGAGAACGAAGTAACAAAATAAAAAATGTAAAAAAAATAAAAATATGCATAAAAAATGAAGAATTTGATGTTAACTTGGAAAACAAGTAACTAAAAAAACTCATGGAAATGCATTAGCGTAGGAAAAATGTTTGTTGATTTTTTTGTAAAAATTTTAGAATGAAAAAAAAAAAAGGTCAAAAATTGGGGTATGACAATATTAGATAACTATATTTAATAAATGTCATTTCAAACTTTATTTCAAAAAAAAAAAAATGTCATTTGTAATGGGAGAATCGCTGTTTTGATTTTCTTTTGCATAGTAGTAAAAAGCAAATAATTTGTCCGTAAGACCTAACTCAACTGACAATACAGATATCGATAGACTGGACATCGTCATCCTGTTCGAATCCTCAACCTTGCAGTTGTGTGCATGACAATTCCATTCAATTTGAAACTCCATATGTGATATGACAACCCGGAGAAACAACTTTTAAAGTCTTTTAGTTATGTATTAAGTTTAATTATGTCAGTTTAGTGTTTAATATAGTGTCAATTAAAACAAATCGTGGATTCTTATACTGTATTTTTCTTTCTTGTTTTCCAACTCGATTGATTCATTATAAAGAGCGGAAATGCAATTTGAAAGTTATGAAGAAGTTACAACAACAGCCAATGATGAAAGGACCGAAACTCAACATGTGTCAAAAGTATGGTAATTCTCGCATTGTGAGGTCATCAACTCACATTGCAATCTAATTATATTGAAAACACTCTTTTCTGTCCAATCTTGCAATGCGAGACCTGAGTGTTCAACCAGCATAAAAGACTTGCGTCGCATTGCAACATATCTTGCAGACAATTCAGTACACTTGCCAAGACTGTCAACCACCATTGCATCGGTCCTCTTTTTTTCCATCTCTCATCTTTCTTGGCCATTGTGGTAAAATATTATTACCAAATACAATTTTATCTCATTTTAGACCGGGAGTTATAAGATTTGTTAAGTGATTCTGGACCGAGAAAGTTAGAGAGTAAAGTGATAAAGCGGAAGAGATTCTGATTCCAATGTACAACATAATGCTAACAATACTAACATTTGCCAATTAAAAAAGATCTCATTGTAGATATTATTTATCATTGTAGCATAAAATCCTACAGAGTTCTTGCTCGAATTACTTAGGAATGGGAGGTGCAATGCATAGAATAGAAATCACATTCACACCACACCAGCACAAGGGAATTATTTGTCATACACAACATTAAGCATGAGACTCTTAGCCTCCACTACCACAATCAAATCAGATGCTTTGTTTGTCAAGGAATTCAATGATGAGCTTGTTCACTTTCTCTGGGAATTGTTCATGCACAAAATGGCATCCTTCTGGAATATATATAGTTTCCAAGTTTGGCACAAAATTTTTCGCCACCCCACCTCGAATGTAGTCTTTCATGCCAGGAAAGTTGAAACAATAGTCTTTCTCACCCATTATCAGCAGTGCAGGAACATTTACTTTAGGATCAGTTAGGCCACTTTCCACTGTGAGCGACCTGTGTGGATCATAAACAATGTTTTCTAAATTCATACAAGCATGCCCCCTAAAGTTAGAGACTATTTTAGAGCATTGGAAAAAATTGACTTAATACAAAAAACGGAGGAAAATGCAGTGAGTAAATGGTAATATTGGTCCCTAAGTATGTAAGGTGGTGTCTCTATAGTTCCTGAAAGTATTGAAAGTACAAATACATCCTTGATTGTATGTTATGCTAGTAATTTGGCAAAACAAAATGACTGATAGAAACCATATTCGAGGACTAAATTAACTACTGTAAAACACATTTACTGACCAACTGACTAACACTATACATGTTTCAGTATGTTGTAATTTTGATTAATTTGAGGACTAGTGAAAATGCCTAATACATTTAAGGACCAAAATGATTGTTTAGTCAAAATGCAAGTCTCACACACAAGAAGTAGCCTTATAATTATTTGGAATAGGATTTCACTCCATAACAATTATTATATTTTGTTATAGGTGCAGAGTATCCACTAACTTTCGCCGATAAACCGTGGAGTCTGACTAACCACCTTCAGTGGAGTCTTTCCTCGCAGCTACATTTTCTATTCATATCATTCACATCCGAGGTCTTGTTTAAGTGATTCAAATTCAGCTCAACTTGGACCAACGTAATGTAATGTAGAAATGTATGATATCGAGTATTCCAATTATTAATGATTTTAAGTTGAATTGTGATTTGATTACCTGTAAGGAACCTGCAATGCAAATCTGAATCCAGATTTTTCATATAGTGATGCATAAGCTGTCAAGTCTTCCTCAGAGAACCATGGTGGGAGGGGAGTAGATGGGTTAAACAAGTCCATGATTTCTTGATCATCACCTGCTACTGGCACCTCAGTTTTAGAAAAGAGTATATAGATGTTCCTTATAACTGATTTAACATCAAAGCGTCCGAAATCTGCTTCTGCCCTCCCAGGCTCCTGAATTAATTTACTCAAAAGTTTATCATTTTCATAAACTACTCCGAACTTAAATACAAGCAAAAAAAGGGCATCCTTGAATATGTCTATCTGGTTCAAATGCGAATCAGATACATATACTTTTTGTGTTTATATTTACGTCTAGAGGAAGTATATAGAAGATAAATATGATTATGGCGGAGAATTGCACCTGCCACCTAGTGATGTAGAAGCCTTTTGGGAGAAGATGGTTTTGGACAGCAGAAGGACCGGGAAGTATGAAAGGAACGCCTAAAGTTATGACAGATGCTACTTTTTCTGGATGGACAGCTGCTACAAGATATGCTGGGATGGCACCAAAGTCCTTACCAATAAGGATAGCCTGATAGAAGCAATTGAAATTTCACATCCAAAAACTATTAGACAAGTTTTTCACCTTAGTGTCTTGTTCTTTATTGTTCTTTATCCTTTCCTCTCACATTTTTTTCTTCTATTTCATAAACTTTACATTCAACAAAGCCAAAATTGTATGCAAGATAAACATAGATAAAACTTACCTACAATAACATACATCATAGGTTCAGCAGGAGCTATTTTCAATAGAAAAATGGCAATAACAACTCATAATTGTCATTTGCATACCTTCCTTTGAAATATCAACTTTCAGGATGATTTAGGAAAACAACACCTATAATTCTGGCAGTGATTAGGTTTTTTGGTGGTGTTGTGTATGACTTATAGTAGTTTACAAATAAGTGGGCAAGGCGCTCGAGCAGGCGAGACGTAGGCACAAGTAGCATTTATGTGGTTCAAGTGTAATATTCTAAAACGGACTTTTAAGACTTAAACACAAGTTGTAATCTGTAATTATTTGGATTAAGAAATTTTTTGGTGATTAAATTTAAAATTGTTTGTGAATATATAAAATTCTTTGTATCTAGAGAATATATACATGCATGTTGAAAAATACTCCCTCCATTCTAAGTTATATGTCACTCTAGCAAAATTTGTTCGTTCCAAATTATATGTCATTTTACAATATCAAGGAATCGTTAATGTTTTTTTTCTTCCTATTATGTCCCTTACAATTTAGTACTTTATCTTTTTTCAATTCTTTTAATTTATGGTTTCCATACCATTAATGAATGATATTTTTGTAAATCAACTGACAATTACTCTTTCTGTACACAATTAACTACATTTCTTAATCTATGTGAAATTGTTAAAACAACATATAATTTAGAACGAATGGAGTACTATATACAAGAGATATTGTACTTGGTAGAAATTGATTGTATAGAATATCTTGATTCTTACCTTGCTGATACCTAATGTATCTAAAAGATCCTTGACTTCATCAACAAGGTCCATTAAAGTTGCTTTCTCTGGTTCAGCTGGATAATCAGAAAGTCCATAGCCTCTAAAATCAAAGGCAATTGCACGGTATCCAGCATTTGCAACAGCAATCATTTGATATCTCCAAGTATACCATATTTCTGGGAATCCATGCAAGAAAACCACTACCTTTTCACCTGTACAAATAAAAAATATTGTTATACTTTAGAGTTTAGAAACAAATCAATCAAGAAAAGTTTGTGAAATAAGGGTGTTGATATACCAGTTCCAATCTCAGCTACATGGAGCTTTAGTCCCTTCACTCCCACATGACTGTGTTGGATGTTCTCCATCTTGGGTGAAGGATGAAGTGAGTGTGTGTGTGTGTGATTGAGTTATATGGTCAAAAGAAGAAAGGAAACAGACAAATGAAGCACCTAACTCATTTACTACAAGTGTAGATACAGACAAATTAAAATGAATATTCGGATGCTGTTTTGTAACAAGTAAAGAAAGGGGGGTCAATGGTGAAATATTAGGTATAGTTGGATAAGTATAGTTTCATGAACTATGATAAAAATATTAGTCATAGGGTTAGATTGCAAACTACCAATTGATTTGGATTCTCCAATGGCAATTGTTGAGCAAAAATGTTTCATGCAATGGACGTCCAATTTTCTCTACGCTTGCGACACTTGGTTAATCGCATCTAAAATTGTAAGAAAATTGACAAAAAATACCGCAAATTGATAACATAATTTGGTTTTATTCACAAGTGTCCGTAAAGTTTAATTAAGTGTCGGTAAAGTTTAATTAAACCTTTTGGTTGAAGCTAACAACTCTTCAAACAACAAGTTTAAACAAACTCTACCGACACTTTTGACAGTGATAGTTTGAATGAACCCACATTATGTTGTCATTTTAAATTGTGAACAATTTGTGTAATGTTTGTCAATTTAAAATGTTGAATTATGTTCTATCTTTAATAAATAAATAAAAAATTGCTTATGTTTGTCGAAATTTGAAGGGTTGTTGTTGACAATGTTTTTCACAAATCCATCCAAAGTTATGCCTTGAACACAATTCAGGAGTTACCTCCCTAACACTGTTCAAGAGTTAAGTCCCAAAATACAGTTCAAGAGTTTTGTTTGAAGAAACAGTTCAAGAGCTATCCCGTGAACAAGTTATTTAGAGCTAAAAACGGAATTCTGAAGGGCCTATGAGCAATGAAGGGGGCAGGAGAGCAATTTCTATTGTAGCCCATTTCAGTTCCTTGGCTTTCAATCTTATTCGGCACTAGCCTAATAAAGTAGCCCATTGCCTTCCCATTTTTTTAAGGCTAAAATATGGTTTTGGTCCCTGCAAATATGCCTCATTTTGGTTTTAGTCCCTGTAAAAAAAAAAATTGTTTTTGGTCCCTGCAAAATATTTTGTTTTTGAAAATAGTCCCT
>Ga0315914_1003156_pt1 | contig 25106 bp, 6 predicted proteins | sample MpolenodulesMG_FD_203920 | JGI IMG/M metagenome (GOLD analysis project Ga0315914, IMG submission 203920) | Medicago polymorpha root nodule microbial communities from Los Angeles, California, United States - elongated nodules | ecosystem: Host-associated > Plants > Roots > Nodule | place: USA... | reverse complement strand
AGTTTAAAAAAAAAAAAAAAAACATACGTGAACAATGAATGGTGAGTGAAGATTTAATTCTGCACTTGAATGTTTTATATATAATTGTTAAAAAGTAAAACTAATCACAAAGAAGCATTTAGTGCATTGGTTAAAGCTTGTGACGTGGCTATTGGTTGTGAGTTCGAATCCCTACCATGCCAATTTTCAGAATTTTTTGAAAAAAGCTTTGAAGCGCGGTCAACGTGACATTGACGCGGCCGGTTTGTACAAACCGCCGGGTCACCGGGTTTGGCCGGTTTCCACCGGTTCAAACCGGTTTGATAACATACCCGATCCATTAATCAGCTCGAACCGGCTACCCCACTGGTTCACGGTTGGACCGATCCGACCGGCCGTTTTGGTCCGATTTTCAAAACTATGATTAAACCCACTTTGAGTTATTGGAGAAGCAAGGAAAAGGAGCAGAAGAAGAGAATGGATCCAGATATAATAGATTTACATGATCCAACAGTCCATTTTCTATAAAAAAAAGATCAAACGGTTAAAATTAACAAAATTAATAAGGTCTACGATGGACCACTCTTAAGGTATGTCCACCATAGACATTTAGAGTTAAAGTTAACAGTCGGGATTTATTTGGCAAGCGGAGGAAAACCCGAGGGACCAAAAGGTACGTTTTATTAATTGTGGGACCAAAATGAAAACTTGAAATTATTTGAGGGACCACTCGATCAAATAAGCCTTTTATTAACAACTTCAGGAACTTGTGAAACTTGTATTTTTGGATGGTTGAGATTTATGAGACTTATGATTTTGCAAGTTTATTTTGTATTTTGATGTTTAGTTGAACATAATGTTTTATTATGGTGGTTGAAAACCTTTATAATTTAGTCATATTTTGCACTATTGGACTATTTACATTATTATATTAGTTTACATTTGTCATCTAAATAATTAATTTTATTTAATTTTAATTTTAGGTAAACTCGTACGAATTCTCGAGTCGAGTTTACGAGTCGAGTTTACTTGGGCAAAACGAGTGGAGGTAAACTCTCGAGGTGTAAAACCTTGATTGCGATAATCAAACCTTGAGAGAACTAAACATTTGAAAATAGAAATGTCATCTGATAAAAGAGAAGGTTCAAAAGGGTAATGTTGTCTATTTCTACCCATGAACAGTTAGCTTATTTTCAAGTTAGGCATGACCAAGGCTATACCCCCTCCAAAGTTCAATTTATTCATTTCTATGGTAGACAAGATCAATACATATCATGTTTCAGTTTGTGGGAGACCGTTGAATGATAAGATATCGATATAGAAGATAACTTAGAATCCAAGCTAGTTGATCAAATGAAAGTAGAGCATAGTGCACCACAGTTGCTTGCAACACACGTTATCGTGTCTTAGAGTTCAAATTTTAGAAATAACTAACGTTGCATTTCTAGGAAAAGTTAGTTATGATCTTACGAGAGTAGATCAAGGTTTGAAGTTCCACGCCATTAATTAAAGATGCTTTATAGTTTATTCAATTGAGTGACATCTATTTAGTAAACGGTAGTGTAAGGAATTAAACAATTTTTATCTAAATTTATTAGTACTAGGATTTTTTTTTTTAATAAATTGCCGGTTAAAGTTGGAATTGTTAGATAATAAGATTGAACTTGTGTCATGAGTCCTTTAAGTTTTAAGTTAGTGGAGTCCATTCTCTTATAACATTTTGACACATTATGTCATTTGATATTATTGGAACCCTGACCATCTCTTTTGTTATTCTCTCTCAAACCCTAGATTGTTGACATGAATGACACTTAAAACGACAAAATTGACCTCTATTTGAGACAATGGGTAGTATATCAAACGTGATTTATTGAAAATGATTCTTAACTCAATCCAAATCACCTCCATATCTGCTTATGAATGATTGTAGATGATCGCAACTTATAATTTTTATGAATGTCATTCTCAAAGTTATATGGTAAAATGTTTTGAAAAAAGTTGATGATGCATGGGAAATTTCATGGACGGTGGGTTGATGACAATATAGATATGTGGAAGGTGTGACTCCCAATCATTCGTGGTTCAATTCTTTCACATTCGAAGGTTTCATCGCAATAAATCAATGGCCCATTTCATTAAATTCTCCAGATGGATACAGATCACCATCACTCCACTAGCTGCTTCAACTCTAGATTGTGTCCAATTAACATGCCGCACCATTATTGGTCAGTTTATCTTCGAATTGGTCGCGATATTGTAGCTCTGTTTTTTTCTTTTTTTTAAATGAATTTTTTTTTGTAGAAATTTGGAATTTTTAAAAGAATTTAATTTATGTATATCGACCGTGTATATTTTTTACACATTCAATAAATTAAATTACATCAATTTTAATTAGACGTAACTAAGATCTACTTGATGAATTGTTTTCTTTCACCCCGTCTTTTTGCATTAATAGATGTTTTTTAAAAGCACTATCAAATCAATTTTAATTAGAGGTAACAAAGATATTTTGTAATTCCTTAAAAGAAAAGATATTTTGTAATATTATCAGCGTACATTGATAGTGTTTTAGATAACATCTACTAAATTATTATTTTTTTGACAAGAACGTCTATTAAAAATTTGTTGTTTTCTGCTGATAATTACGTCTTTTAACTCTTACATGTTTTTCTAAAACAGGGTGACATATATTTACTACAAAAATGAATATTGAAAAGAACATTTTAGTCAACCTCATGAGTAAGGTATAATTGAAATATTGCTCACACGAATTTGGAGGATAGTACATGGAAATAAAATTGCTCAAAGTAGCTAATATCCGTGACTCCCATTAGTCATTAGTGTAAGAAAGGGGTGTTGGCGTTTGAAACAAAACCAACTAAAAGCATTAGTGAACGAGTACGTGTGAGTAGTGGTGGTGGCAATCGAATTAAATTCAATATTGTGGTACCATTTATTTATTTATTCCAAAATGATACTCCCTCCCACTCGTGTCCCTAGCAACTCAATCTTCATTAATTTAATTTTTGGCATGCAAATGCTGCAATTTGTAAATACTAAAGCTAAACAAAAAAAGAGGGGCAAACCACACACACAGTAGATTAAAGTAACTTTTCCCAGTTTAAGGATATTTACTGCTGACGTTATTTTCTGAAAAAATTCAATGTGTATAGTAAATGCATTTATAAGTTACGGAGGAGCTTTGATAAACAAGTAAGCTTTAAGTCTCTGACTGATGTACAATACAACACACACTCACATTACTGTCTAGACTAGATTATGAGTCTTCAGTAAAATTTATTCGAGACATAATTAAACTTAAGTAAATCATACTAACAAGTAAGCTTTAATTAGGGTTTGTTTTTGGAGAGATCTACTAAACACGTTTATGGTAACTTCTTTGTATTTATTGTAAAATACTTATTGATAGCGAATTAGAGAGTTGATCACACTCGTATAGTATCCAATCTTAGTGTGGTTGCTTGTCTGCGGGAATGGATTTTCTCCCGTGAAAAGCTCTCTTGTTTTCTGCAGTGACACAATCTGCACCAACCATTAATTATCTTCTCTCTCTTATTTTCAATGTTTAATATTTTCACATGCATTGGAGAGGATTCAAATCCCTCATCTTCTCTCTCATCTTTATTCTTTGATTGTTATACACGTAAGTTGTTAGTTTAATTGTTTGGAGTGTTTGGTTGTCAATTGTCATTGTTATATGCTACAAATCTATGTCTTGTTGGTTTTTCACAAGAGTTTGAATTCACAACAAACAAAACAAATCTTTCTTTTAACGAAAATGGATCCAATTAATAAAATATTAACCTATATGCAAATGTATTGATTTAACTCACGTTGTTGATGCGAAAACTTTACTGGTAATATTAATCTATAATTACATATATTTGTGCTCTTTGGTTCTTAAAGCTTATTTTAACGATCCTTGTATCAAACTAATGTAAACTTTGAACATAAACATCTTTTAAACATAAACCGAGGTACATGGCCGACCCAACATATCAAGAGGCCTAAAACAAATTTTATAATGAGGCCTCTTGCAATTAAAAAAAAACACAATGCTTATTAAAAGCATAATAATTTAAATTTTGTTGAATCCAATATTTGACCTTAGGACTAAAAGGATTTGAGGTCTTAACATTGACCAACAAAGCTAAATAAATATTGATTATTAATATGTAATATTACATACTTTTAGCTAAATTATTTATTTTGAAGCCTTCTTTTTAACCCAAATTTTGAGGCCTAAAGCTCTTGTTTGGGTGGTGTTTGTTAATTTTTGATATTTTGAATATAGTTTTTTTTTTTATAAAAATAAATAAATTAGGGTGATACATTATGACAAGGGAAAAAAATCATAAGTTCAAAGGGTTTTACAAGATATTTTCGGTCAAAAGGGTCTTTAATACATTGAATGTTGTTTTAAATTTTTTTATTGAAAATTAGATCCTTATTATTTTCACTAGTATTTCTCAAACTTTAATTCATTTATTAAATCAAAGTCTGAATACTACTATTAAAATTAATGATTAGTCAAACATAGATAAACTTAATGTAAACAAAAATTCACCCGAAAAAAACTAAATGAAAACCATCACTTGTACTTTTTAAATTAGTCTTTAGTTTTCTTTCATAAAAAATCAATATAAAGTTTATAGGGTCGTGTTAACCGGTGTCCCAGGTACTGATTTAACAGTCAAATATAATAATATTTGCATTAAATACTTAAATAATGATCCAAAAAGGTAATATTTGCATTTAAAGTATCAATGCTTAAAAATATCAATTTTTACTTACATTTTCTATTTAGACTTCCTTGATCAGAGCATGGGACACCGGTTAACATTACCCAAATTTATATTTGTGTAATTAATTTAAGTGAATTATCATTGTTAATGGATCAATAAAATAAAAAAATAATGATAACCGGTGCCCAAAGAGCATTTAAACTAGATTCCAAAAACACTGCTTCAATCTAATCAAATCTTCTAAGTTGGAAATCAAATCTAAAATTGCAATAACTTTAAATCATTTGAAGGATAGTGTGGTTTCTAGTATGTTAGCAATATTATCTTTTTAACCCACACAATTATTAGATAAAATTAAAGTAAATTTCACAATTTTATATAAAATTTATTTTTAAAGTATGAAATTCACATTGATTTTATCCAACAAAATGAAAGAATGAAGATAAAAAGAGAATATTAACTTTCTTTTTATCAGATATAAATGATTAATTTATATAGTTATGCACATACGATATCAAATCAAAATGAAGGGTTAATTAAGTTTTTGATAAAGACTAAAAATACTGATACAATTTTTTTATAGGAATTAATAAAGTTGGTAGAAAATTTTATGATTAAAACTGTGATTTTATTTTGTAAGAATTAAAAACAATTTTCAGAATATTTAGCAGGACCATTATTTAATTAATAAGAAAATAATGACATGTAGTAGTACTTATCAAGTCATTTCATTCTGTTGCTACTAACATATTGTAGACTAGTTATTTGATGCAAAAAATTTGACCTTTTTAATAAGACTGATGCCTGCCTGACTGACACACAATACAATCGGCTGCTTTGTCTCTCTTTCACTCTCTCCTCACTCCTCTCTGCTCTTTTCTTCTCTTCTTTTCTCTGCTATTTCCACTCCCTCTTCTCTCTCACAAATGGATAAAACCCAAACCCATTTCTGGACACCCGACCCACTTCACTCTTCCATGTTCCGTCCACCTGAAACACCACAAGCACCAATGGAGTTTCTCTCACGTTCATGGAGCGTATCAGCTCTTGAAATCTCCAAAACTCTCTCCTCCTCCTCCTCTTCTTCCAAACCTCCTATAAACACCACCATACAAGAAGCCGAAGAAACCTCCTCCTCTCTTTCCTTAAACCCATTTTCCTTTGCTTCCTCTGAAACCTCTCAAATGATCATGGAACGCATCATGTCACAAACCGTAAGTCCATCTACAACACAACATGCATAAAAAGTTTCACCTTTTTTTTCCGTATATTATAATGTTACAAAAAAAAAACATCATGTGTAAATATTTTTGTTTTGAAGGAGGATGTTTCTGTGTCTCCAAGAACTTCAGGAAGACTCTCACATAGTAGTGGTCCTTTAACAGATAGTTGTCCTGTTTCACCATCTGAAATCGACGATATCAAGGTTTTGTTTATTTCTCCACTCTTTTTAACTTTACTTTTTCATTTTATTATTTGATGCCTCCAATGTAAATTACTATTTCACTAACAAACAAAATTAATATAAATAAACAAACATGTGCTTGCCCATTAAATTAATTATTTATTTAACTGTTTCTTCATGATTAACAGAAAAGCGTGTGATATTAAAGTTGTAATTTTGATTAGACCCACTATTTTTAGACAACTTCGTTTTTGTTTATTAATATTTCTTGTTTGTTTTATGTATTTGTTATGTTTACCTGGTCCCTACAATCTAACAGAAAATCGTCAAATTAGTTAGAGTACCACCCAATATTTGTCCTTTGGAATCCTAAATTACAGCGTACAATTTTGTTTTTATCTCTCTCTCTCTGCATTAATGGTTGAAGATTGTGCAGATGAAGGTACTTGCCAAGACATCACAATGCCACAATGATTTATTCTTTTTGATTTTGTTTTTTTCAAATTAATTAATTACAAAGGTGTTAATTGATTTTTGTTCTTGTTATATACAAGGAATAAAAAATCAATCAAAGAAGGAATATTGAATAATGTATTGTTACCTTTTTTGTGTTGTATTGTAACCCCAAAAACATGGCTTCTATGCATTCTTCTCTGCAGTACGGCCGTGGAAACAACGGCGGTGCAAGCTTAAATAGTTATCTGGGTGGCAGACCACCTGGTGGTGGTGGTAAGACGGTTGGAAGATGGCTTAAGGATAGGAAGGAGAAGAAAAAGGAAGAAGCAAGGGCCCACAATGCTCAGGTTCATGCTGCGGTATCCGTGGCTGCTGTTGCCGCCGCGGTAGCTGCAATTGCTGCAGCCACCGCCGCCTCATCTGGGTCTGGAAAAGACGAGGAGAAAGCGAATACTGACTCGGCTGTGGCTTCTGCAGCGACGTTGGTGGCGGCTCAGTGTGTTGAGACTGCCGAGGCGTTGGGGGCAGAACGGGAACACCTTGCTGCGGTGATTAACTCCGCTGTGAATGTTAGATCTGCTGGTGATATCATGACTTTAACTGCTGCTGCTGCAACAGGTATATGTGATTGTGATTTATGATAAAAACAAAATTTTAAGGAACATTCATTTTCTGAAAATGTGAATTGGTTTTTGTTTTGTTGGAAAAAGTTTGTATGTTGATGTTTTTGGCGTCGGTGTCTTTTTGTTTTTGTTATTGTAGCTTTGCGTGGGGCTGCAACATTGAAAGCGAGGGCATTGAAGGAAGTTTGGAATATTGCAGCAGTGATTCCTGTGGAGAGAAGTTTGGGGGCTTCTGGTGGTAATGGTAATGGAAGTTCCCATAGTAGCTTCAGCGGCGAGCTTGTACCTGAAGATAATTTCTCGGGTACTATCTATAGTAGAGAATTACTTGCAAGAGGTTGTGAGCTTCTGAAGCGCACACGCAAAGGTATATTTCTTATTGTGTGTTTGGATGTATGCTCACAAAATATTTTGGTTTAAGTGGTTTAGTAAAATTGATTTTAGTTAAAAGTGAATTTAATGTAAAATTTTCGAGGCAAAAGCTACAATTCCCACCTTAGCTAAAATCAATTATGGAGTAAAAGTCGATTCTATTAGGTAGCCATCAAACGCTAAAACCAATATCAAGTCTTAAGAATCACTTTTTGCTCTCTTAAAATTGAATTCAAACACACACTTGGATTTTACCTGTCATGTGTTGTAAGATGTGTGTGATTTTGAATTTATATGTTTTCATGCTCTCTCTGTTATGCTCATAATTTGGAATCGTTTTATATGGACAAGATCCATTTATTGTAACAAAAAAACAGAATTTTTTTTCCTTTCCATTTTTTTCTAGTTTTATGATATTTATGTCTTTGAAAAGTGATTTGATTCCTGAGTTTTGTGCAGGTGATCTTCACTGGAAAGTTGTGTCTGTATATATAAACAAAATGAATCAGGTGTGTTCTTTTTAACCTATCCCATAATAATATTGTGCTTTTATGCACCTTTATTACACGTTAATCAGCCACTTAATTATTTGGGCATCAATTAGCGTTAATCACAAGTGTAAATTTGATCATGAAAAAGTTATATGAAGTGGGGGCACCTTTAGTATGATAAGGTGAATGTATCAACTTTACTATATTACAATATTTATATTTACCTTTGAAAATTCTTTATGTGAAGGTTACTCTAAAAATGAAGAGTAGGCACGTTGCTGGGACCATTAAGAAAAAGAAAAAGAGTGAGTTTTCAATAACTTTTGTCTTGCTCTATAGTTTCTAATTATTTAACAACAGATTTGGAGGTGGGTCTTGTTCCATTTAGGGATTTGTGAAGGCCAAGATCAAAAGGGTTCTTCTTTAATTCCATTCCCTTTATGTTTTGAATTTACAGATGTAGTGATTGAACTGATCAAAGATATGCCCGCTTGGACGGGACGTCATTTGCTGGAAGGCGGTGAGAATCGTCGCTACTTTGGATTGAAAACACTGTTGCGTGGTGTCGTTGAATTTGAGTGTATGAATCAAAGAGAGTATGATGTGTGGACTCAGGGTGTCTCTAGCCTGCTTTCCATTGCAGCTGAGAAGAACAACAGAAATAGATTTTGAGCTCCTGTTCTGAGGGGGGAGAAATTTAGGCAATGGGGGACATACAAGGATCTATGGTGCCCTTAGCACTATAGATCTTTTTGATGTATGGTGGGGTTTTGATCAATGATAAAGGGGGGTGTAAGCTAAAAACTAAAGGCAAAAGGTATGCCAGTTGGGGTTACTTTAATCTTGGGAAATATGCATTGGGGTATTTGGATGTATTTTTTGAACTGAAAGTGCACCCAATGTGAACCATAGTTGTATTGTTCTTTTCATCACTATTATGGAAAGAAAATGAGTATCTTGGACTAAGGAACAGTCAAAAAGAATGGGGAAAGAATCATATTAGGAGGGAAAGTATAATGTTAAGACAAAATACTCTTAACCTATCTGTGTTGTTTGCACATTTGGTCTTGAACCTTAAAACAAAAGTAGTCAAAAGTCTAAGATTTTCATGTGATTAATACAATATAAAATTATGGGCTTTGGCTCCTGGGTTGGATCTTTGAACTATTGTTGCACATTGTGTGCCATCATTGTCTACTTCGTGCACTTTATCTTTAATCAAGTGCTTCACATAGAATATTTTTTATTTTTTATCTAAACTGTAGCAAGAAAATTAAACTATTGTGTGTAAATGACCTTTGAGTATGTTTATTTTTCAATTCTAAAATAATAATTTGTCACACAAGATACAATGGAATATTGGAAGACAAATTAAAAACATAATGGACCACAAACCTTAAATAGCATTAGTACCTCACACAATGAGTAGGTCAGTATTTTTCTTTTGAGATTCAAATTATATAAATATTAAGGATATAAGGGAAGATTATCAAAGAATTTTTAAGACAGCTGAAATTTTTTAGTTTTGGATCCACAAGATTCAGAAAAACTTCTAAATATCAGAAACCACGAAGAACTGAAGTCAAATTTTTTATCTTCTTGTTACCAAAGACTTTTGTTTCAAAAGTGTTTCAATGCTTCAAACTGAACAATTCATTAGTTTTGAAAGATATATTTTTCGAAAACCTTGTGCTACCTCCTAAACTACGAGAATTTCTTCTAAACACTAAGGCCTATGGCACCTTGTTGGCCCCACATCTGGTAGAGGGATATAATGGGACAGCAAATTATTTGATTGATTTGTGATTCATAAGTTTTTTTTTATATTTACGCAAATTATTAGTAGTTAGAGGATTCCTTAATTTTAGATCTAATGCAATGGAATGATACAATGAAAAGGCTTATCTATGAGTTAGACGAACTAACATATTGACCGTCTAACTAGCTCCAATAGAATACCTATACTATAATAAAAATGTTAGTCGTTAGTAAATTGTTAGAGAAAAAATAAAATGTTTCGGATTCTAACCTATAATCTCCATTCTAACTCTCCTTAACGTTCATAGTTCACCAACTGAGCTACAAATAATGGATAATTTGTGATTCATATAAGATTTGTGTCTTTGTTCCTTTCTATTCCAAACATATAAGAATAATCATTAATCCCATCAAAACCTCTATGCCACTTAATACTCATCAATTACCTCTTTACATTTGAATATCATATGTTCTCAGTTTATTGCAATTGATAAGGGATGTGGATTGTCGCTTTCTTTGATGACTCTCGACCCTACCACTCGTGTAGTTAAAGTTGATTAGCACTCAACAATAGATGACTCTATATATCATATGTCTAGGGACCCAAGTGATACTTGAGAGTTGAGATGACATTCATTTGAACGTTTTGTTAGGATAAAATGTGATCATTAGTTGCTTTGAGAAGAAAAAAAATGCATGATGATGAGAGAGAGTAGATTTATCTGGTGTTATAATTCAATTTGTATTCGAGAGGGAATAGATAACTACCGAATATTTATTTTCTTAAAAAATCATTTTCTACCTCCATTAAATTTGTACCATCGGTAGATAACTATCGGAATACTCATTATATAAACCACATTACAGTTTTTAAACAGTTATTTTCTAATTTACACTCAACTTGAATATGCTTCTAAACCTTGTGATATTTGAGCGAAATCATTTCCTATTTTTCAAAACTAAAGTCATAGATAATGCAAGTGGAAGCTACAATCATTTCTGTCAACACACGTTAGCAGTATAAGATATTTTATAGAATTGATATTCACAAATACTTGCAAATTAGAAAATAGCAAAATAGATATTATTGGAAATAACACAGCTAGTACTCACCATACTTCAACAAACAACTAACTACTCAGAATTACAGCTGAGTTAAAAATAAAAGAAACAGTACGATCATCAAGAATAAAGAAACTTGTGAATGATAAAGAGGGCAACAATATGATGCTTAGTACTCATAACTCATAAGTTACAACATTTGTAAAGTAGCTGATCAAGATCAATAACAGGTTACAAGAAGTTATAAGGAGCAGATTAAGATATGAATAATTTGGCAAGGTACATGGCCTGCAAACAAGATCGATGAAGAGGCATTTAATTGTTGAACTGCTGTAGGTAATTTAGTTGTTTGGGATACAAGTTACCAAAATCTAAGTGGCATTTGGAACAAAAAGTAGCTGCAGCAGTGCATAAAAAAGGAGTGCCAATTATAGTGCTGAATCATTTTGCATTATGGCTAAGTTCTGATCAGTTCAGTAGTTTGAGTGAGCAATGTTGGGTGTGATGGATATAGGCATTGCAGGGAGCTATTTTAATTGTATTTGGGGTGTTGTCTTTTGGAATTGGCCAATGCACGGGGCTGGTAGAATTGGTTGAGATACTTTAGTGTCATGTAATGTGTGGTGCTCGTGAGAATTATTCATTGCAATCCTATGACACTTCTTAGTCCTTTATCACATAAATAGAAAATAAACTCATCGTAAAACAATGTCAGATATTTAACAAGCAAAAGTATGCAAAGATGAAATGGTTATGCATTGAATGAAAGACTATTAACAACTCATTGCCAGAAATATTAATTGAAACTTGAAAACATTGATCAACTCAAATTTGTCCACATACTAAAATGGCTAGTAAGAATATATAACTTCAGCTCAAAATTTTCACAGCTAGAGAATATTTTATTTTTTGAACAGGCCACAGCCAGGGAATATTAAAGCCAGAAGAAGACAACCAGACAAGCTTTATCACAATTCTTTATCCACACAAGCTTTTATCTACCGGAGGTTCAAAATTGAAATTTTTAAAATGAAAATCCGGTAGTTATTTATCAGAGAGAGAAAGCGGAAATTTTTAAAATGAACAACCGGTAGTTAAGTATCAGACATGTTATTAAAGGCAATTTCGTAATTTTAGAAAGTCTAAAGAGATATGGAGGGGGGCTTAAAAGAAATCATAGAAGTTTTTGGATGTGAAGCCCAAAGGCCCATTTGTTCAACTTGGCTCTAGTAGGACAGTAGAGGCTAGCCCACTTGTACCAAATATATTGAAACAAAATGAAAAATCTTCGAGGTTTTTTTTTTTATCTCATCTTATTAGCTTCTCGTGCACCCTAAAATATTTTAAATTATATAATTTGAAAAGTATAAAAACCATAAGAAAACACTATCCAACACCCTATATCATTTCAAATTGTATAATACAAAACAAGTGTGAAGAGTTAAAAAAGAAATACTCATAATCTACTTCATACTCTCACACCTACAGCCCATTCTAACACTCACACATTTTTTTTTTTATGAGCAATGTTATTCATCCCGAGAGAATCATGAAAAACGTTTGACCAATTAAATTTCTTCATTATTGGAAAATATGGGAATTCGTGATTCAATTTAGAAAATATATCAAGTAAATAAACGTTCGTGAAATATTTGTTGATATTCGTTGGGCTTTCTGTTGTGACAAATAGCAATTTCCTTTGCTAAATTTCGATACCGAAGTGCATCTTCTTAGACGATTTTTGTCTAGGTCTTAACTTGAAATACATTTCAATCAATTGCTTAAGAAAAAAAAAACTTAAAATAGACTTCTATTTTTCCCAGTTATAACAATCTTTGAAAAAGTTATAGATTTGAAAGAAGAAGAAAAAATTAAAGTTAAAAACCATACAAAAACTGTCTGAAGAAATACACTTTAAATTTTGTCTTTTCCTAAATCATAATTTCACCTCCACCTTGAAAAAAATCTCTCAAAGTTTTGTCTATGCAAGACAAAGACAATCTCTGACCATGCTTCATAATCTAGCAAGAGAATTCACCATGTGTTGAATCTTGCAAACTAATATGCAAATAATAATGAGTGACAATCCAATAATCAAAGACAATTTTGCTAATTTGTTTGTACGTAATATGCATCTGCATGTGCTAGATCCTTCGTAAAACAAGAGGAATCTGACGAATCATACCCTTGATTTAAATCCTCAAGTTGTGGCTGAAGCTCATTGTCATGTAATTCCTCAATGTTGAGTCATGAGGGGAGCCTGGGGGACTGACCACATCGAGACTTGGACAACCGCATAAGGAAGAGAGACGCCACACTCTTACCCAAAACCTTAAGGCAATGGGTTTATGGGTCTCTTACTTATAAGGTGTTCAACCTTTACTCTTTTATCCGATGTGGGACATATAACTCACACTTGTACACAACAACACTCAATCCTCTTAGATATTGAATCTATCCTTATAGAATAACAACTCTGATTCTTGAATGCAGATCCCTAACTTTTCTCCTTTTGATTTGATCCCCAGTGCTGTATGATATTTTTACACTTCATGTCATATTCCTTTCTATTCACCCCACTAGTTAGCAGAAATAAACAAAGGAAATTAACAGATATATAGCGAAATTTTCATGTTAAGTCAGATAGTTTTAAAGAATTAAGAAGGTTTCCACTTTTAAGGCAGCCTATTGATGAAGAATAACAAAGCTATTTTTGTATCAATTAAGATTTTATTTAGTCGTCACAGGTTGGAATCATTTGGTTGAAAATTTGCATACAAAAATTATTAGAGTTTATTATTAACTAAGTAAGCCACTCATGAGTATTATTATATGTTTTGGTAAGTTATTTAAGCCTACAAAAGTTGTATTTAATAATTAGAGGTTTAAGCAATTGTAGTAGGTCCAAAAAAGTTTTTAGTTAGGCAACTTAAGCCTTGAGTGTATCTTAGCATCGTTACCTGTATATATGTATCCATTTTTCACATACATAACATATACAAAAGCACCAATTAAGTTTCATTCAACAAAAAAGGATATAAAAATCAAAAGAATGAAAATAGATCATTGTTTCTTGGCACTAATATATATCGCGAGAGCAAAAATAGCGAACACCACGAGCACGACGTGTCACTGTTTCAGAGTTGTGCTTAAAATACATGAGGAAATGTTTAGTAGGGCATTTGGCGGAAAACAAGATCCATGGACAATGGGATGATTTCAGGACAATTTTGCGACCATAACTTATGCTTCTGCTACACAAGTTGAGATCATCACCATTTTCTAAAATAAATGACAATATATTAAATACATATATAAATGAACATATTTTTATAAAATGTCACATTAATTAGACATTTATACATAATAAAATATCGTGATGGAAGATTGCACATGGCATTATATACTTAGTTTCACCAATGTCCAAAATCCAAGATTTGCCGACATAGTAATGAAAATATACATGTAAATAAATGAAGTATTCAATCAATTAAAGCCATAAATCATTAATAAGTTTTGAAATCAACACTAAAGCAAAAAATAAACATGAACAAAATCAAGAAAGCAAACTAAAATTATAAAAGGAACCAAACGTATTCATCGAGTGCAATATAAGTCTAAAGGAACACTTGCTTGGTAACACGTACAAATAATTTTATTTGTATGCACATAAATGGAAAAAAGGTAAAAGAAAAAAACACCTAAATATAGTATTTCTTCCGTCTCTTTTTATAAGAATAGTTTACAAAAATCATGATTATTAAGAAAAGTTGTTGAACTAATAAATTTGTTTGAAAAATGTGTTATTATTATTAAACTAGCCTTTTTGTATAAATAAATTTAATGTTGATTTTTTATATTCCAAGATAATTAGTCGTATTAATAAGGGTATAGTTGAAAAAAGAGTGATAAATACATCTAAAAATTTGTAGATAGTCTTATATCTAGAGATAAAACTTTTTCTAAAAATGGTCTTATAATTAAGAGATGAAGTATGTAATTTTAAATAATTAAATGATGAATAGTTTTGTGTTTGTGTTCCTAAATTAATTTTATTTGTGGTTGTGTCATATAAATCTTTCACTATACTCAGAGTCCAACCGAATACTGGGTGCCATTATAAGGTTCACTAAAATTTAAGTTATAGCCAAGCTAGTCAACTCGAAATTTATACTCACGACTCCTGAAATTGTAACTCACGATTTTAATAAGCTTGCTCCTAACCGTATCCATGTACGATGTACCCGTTGAATGTTGATGATTGATGAGAAAACACACTAGAATGATAGAACGAGGATGAAATTAACCCTTCTATCGAACAATAGTTGTGGCCAAATAAAATCTCTACAACCTTATGGATGAGATTTTATTTTCAATGAGTAGGGACACACTTGTATATAATTCTTTTTAAGGAAATCTTAACTTGTGCCTTTGAGTCATAAGTTAAGAAACCAAAGGTAGAAAGTTTTTATGGGAATTGTACATTCAATGTCTTAAAAGTTGAAAAAGTTATACTTTCAATATAAAATTTATTTTTAATTTCCATTTTAAGTTCTTTAACTTGTACCCTTAGGGCACAAGTTAACATAACCCTTCTTTTTAACAACGTGACACACTTGCATATGTATTACATGTAGGGCACACAACTTGGAGAGATTGATTTGTGGAAATCAGCTTCATGAAGTTTCATGGAAGGAATCAGAATTTTGCATTAGTTCTCAATTGGTCACATGTTAGTGTCAACTGACAAATGTTACTGTGACAAGTCTTACTAGAAACAGAAGAGAGTTGTGGCAATGTGATGTTTAATTTTTGTCAGAGAAATTTCCCTTAGATACAAAAACACCAGCATTGTTAGGTATAACTTCACATATCAAGCTTGCTTTTACCATCCTTAAAATGAGAATTATAGCTCCAAAGAAATATAATAAAACTATGTGTAGCACATTTATCTTTTGTATATTTCTCGACGCATGGTGTAATTAAATTGGAAATATGATGCCTTTGTTACACTTTGTGAACGAGGTTGATTCTATAAGTTTCCACTTACAAGGTTGGTGGTTGAGTAAGTGAAATTGATTAATATATGGGTCCAAGTACTAGTAAATCATCATTTTAGGCACACACATGCTTTATTTTTCGCTTCAATAATTCAGAACCGTTATGTTGGTCCTCGTAGTTTATTTATGAAGAATATAATATACTTCTTTGCAATGCATTTATTACCAGTACTTATGTTTCCATACATTGATTTAATGCTCAAATTTTTCTCCACTGGTGTCAGGTCAACAATACCATAAAGAACGTTATGACTTATGACTTTCACGCCAGTTAGCTAATGATTAGTGCTTAAGTTAATGATCTTAACAATTAATATTGAGTTATCAATTCATAGAAAATTGCTATTTAAACGATAGGGAAATGCTAACCGGTGACCCCGGGGCACTGGTTAAGATACTAAAAAGGGAAATTATATAGTAATTATTGCATTGAAAACTGTGTAATTAATCCATAAATAAGTCAACAAAATTTCCTTTTATGGTAATAAATTCCTTTTTTTGTATGCTTAACCAGTGCCCCGGGGGCACCGGTTAGCATAGCATGACCCTAAACGATGTCATCTTAATTAACCTCTTGTATGTCGAATGAGAGAAAAGGAAAAAGTGAAAAACAAATAGAGACAGTGGCACTATATATCTGTTGAATTTAAACCAAAAATAGTTGAATGACATAAAAATTTGAAAGAAAGAAAATGAACTGATGAAGTATAAAATATGTACAATCCCACCACAATATCGCATCTTATGACAGTCATGGTCAAAAATCAAAAGCCTATATGAATGAAAGATTAAAATGGAATAACATGAAGAAAAAACACTGAAAAGGAAAAAAGTGTTTGATGGATGGGAATAAAGATGTTAGTCAATTAAGAACCAAATTGATGAAGACTAATAAATATATAACTTTCTTTGTTTCCTAGTTTCAGTCGCAACACCAAAAACACTATCCAATCAAAGGTCACTTCTTAACAATGTCTCTTTTTCAGAAACCAAACCAAACTTTGTTGAATAATAAGGTGGGAGAGATGATTTGGTGCAATGCAATATGCAGAGGGCACCATGATTTGTTTCGACCTTTGGATTCTTAATTGGAGCTAGGTATGAGTTGAGTTCTCTCACCCACGTCAATATGTCTTATCAAACTCTGAAAAAACTACTATTGTATTCGTGTTTTTCTGTGGGACAATGACATGTTATATGTGAAAGATTACAAATAAAAAACAACAACACTGCCAGGCCTCGTGAAAAAGCACTGACTTCTTTTCCTCTACATTATTGTGTCTATCCGTGCCAACTAATATATACTTATCGACTAAGCAAAATTACATCTTTAATCTTTGGGTTAAATATGTTTTTCCTCGTGTAAAATTGAGAACTTCTAAGTTTAGTTCTTACTTAATTTTAATAGGTTTTTTAATTTCTAAAAAAAAAAATTACTTCTAATTTTAGTCCCTATTAGAACAAAGTTTGTTTAATTATCCTTAAACTCTTAAATTTTTGAACAATTTTTTTGAGAGAAGTTTAAAACTATATGCAAGGTTCATTTACTAAAATTTAGAATTTTTTAACATGAAACGAATTAAATATCAATTTTTTGAAACGACAAAAGTTCAATATAAAATTAACAAAATCTGGACGTAGAAATCAAATTTTGCGATAATTTTCTGCAGAGAAACTCTTAGTAATGTTCTTAACACGTTTGCAAAAAATTGTTCAAAAACTCAAGAGTTTAAGCATAAATTAAACAAATTTGAATTGAGGAGGGACTAATACTGAGTACATACATTTTTTTTAGGGGCTAAAAGAACTATTAAAATTAAGTAAGGACTAAACTTAAAAGGTCTCAATTTTATAGGAGCAAAAAATATATTTAACCCTTAATCTTTTAACTTAATTTTAAATAATAGTTTTGTCCTTCCTTCAAACGGAAAAAAATATCAGTTAGTTCGTTTAATTTTTTTCATTTTCATTTTGTCATTTTCGACTATTTGCATATAGATTTTAAAGCTTAAAATTCATGTTTTTATTTTTTTATGGTCTCTTAATCTTTAAATTTATGTCCTTCATCTATATTTGCATGTAAATATTAAATTTGAATTTGAAAGTTCATATGCAAATAGATCAAAATGACAAAATTGAAATGAAAAAATAAATAAAGAATCAAATTGTTACCTGAAATTAAGTTAATAGACGAAAAGTGTAATTTTGTCAATCGACTATCATATGTCATGAAAAACATTAGAACCAATAATATATAGGGTTTTGCTAACAAGTGCCTAAGGACGTTGTTTAAGGAATCGACAATAAAAAACTTTGCCTTGAAAATACAAGTCAAATACATGTAAAAGTCATAATTACATAATTTTTAATGTACAAATTATTACTTTGGAATGTTTAACCAATATCCTAAGGGCACTTATTAGCATATTCTTAACATATACTCCCTCCAGTGCTATTTATAAGAAAAATTTGATTTTTTAGATTCATTGAATAATTGATGTATCTTGTCTAGAATATAGACCAAATACATCATTTATACAATGAATAAAAAAAGTCAAATGTTTCTTAAATAGGACCGAAGAGAGTATATAATTTGGGTCTTGTTAACTAGTGCCCTCAAGGCATTAGTTAAGGAATCTACAAATAGAAATTTTGTCTTAGAAATATAAGATGTTACTTTTGATTAAGTAATGATTACACAACTTTTTCATTAAAACATACTTGTTTTGAATACTTAATCATTGCCCTTAGGGCATTGGTTAGCATTCTCCGTATAATGTTTTTTGTAAATTTATTACTATTGCAAAGCGGGCAACCCCGCTCCATTCACTTATTAACTAGTTTGAAACGGAAACCATTTGGATTGATTGGTTGGTATTGACTTGAGATATTATAATGTATTTTTTTTTCAAAATCTCATATTCCGTTTTCCAAATGACAATTCTGATGAGTTAGTTTGATATCTTAAAATAATAGTTTGAAACGGGGTTGGACAAGTCAACTAGATAAGATAATATAACGTTGTAAATTTCAACCCATTCCTTTTTTAAGGCAGGTCGACCTATACATGTTTCTTTAAAAAGTATTAATTTATGATTTAAGAAAAATATTGTAAAAGGGTGAGAGAAAAAATTTAACATATGTAAATTTAAGGAAATCAAAATATCTAATTTAGAGTTCGTTAGCAATATTAAAATTATGATTTAAATATCCATGTTTCATCATTTCAAATTCAGAAATAAGACAACAAGATAACCAAATTAAAAAGTTCACGAGTTCATTAGTGTGATCATGAACCCATTCTCAGTTGGCATTGTTAGTGTTTTGTGGCGGATTTGTCTAGGGGTTGATTGATTGAGAGGCTATGTTCCTAGTCTTCCTCTTGATCGATTGTGGTTAGATGTTCCTGATAAGGGTTTAGATGGTTTTACATTGTTGTTTTAGCTTTCTCTCTGGTTTTTCTGTGGTAGGGGTCCGTTGCTTTTGTTATCACTTGATATGAGCACTTCTTTTACTGAAATTTTTTATATTTGTTTGTACTCTTATAGAAGATTTCTCCTTTTTCTTTGTTTATATAATATATTTTCCATTCAAAAAAAATAGTTGACACACGATTATAAAAATAAGACTAAAATCATAAAATCAAAGTGATTAAATTAAATGACATTCTTATTTCTACTACACAGAGTAGAAAATTAGAAATTGAATTGTGAGTTGTAGATTAAAATAAATGTAACATTTGTTATGTATTTTAACCCTATGAGCCGACCTGCTATGTCTCCACCATACTCTCTCCGTTTCTAAATATAAGCAAAATTAACTTTTTAGATTCATTCATTTAATAATGTATGTGGTCCATAGGTTCGTAACATGAACCACATACATCATTAAATGAATTAACCTAAAAAATCAATTTTGTTTATAGTTAAAAACGGATGAAATATTATTTTAGCGGGTTAGTTTGGGCAGACCATCCAGTAATTATAGGTTCAATAGCTCAACCTACCCCACAAAATGTCATACGTAATGTGTCGATCTGACATATCCAACCTTTTTTTTTCATCTCAAAAATCTATTATTGATGAAAACCTCCAAGAACCTCAAAGATAACAAGAGGGGAGATTACTAGAAGGAAAGTTAAGAGACCTCAAATGAAAATGGAAGAAAATGTTGCTACCTTTGCTAGATTTAATAGCTCAATGAAGACAAGTGGTGCTTGTTTCTAATTAGGAGTCTTCTTGAAATTGTAATAAAATTGTTGAAAGTTAACATTTATATCCTTTAGTTATCTCGTTTTGTAATCGTGACGTTTTAGTTCTCTTTAAAAGTCTATAGTGTAAGCATGGGCATATAAGTTAGTTTTAGTAATCTATGACATGTGTTTTGAATTTAGCTTGCATACCTATAAATAAGAGTTCACACACATTTTTAACTATTTTTTTTAGTAGAATTTGACAAGTATTCCTACATGTGCGGGGTAGAGAATTATCCTCAAAGGTTCTTGGTTAAACCAATTCCAGATCTTATCAAGAGGCTTAACATCTTGTGGAATACACATTTTGATGTTGTATATGTCTCATGAAAACAATCATTCATCTTTATATTCATCTTCTAGTCTAATCCATTTGTTTGAAATTTGAATTCAATCGTAGATCTTAAACATTCATCATAGGTTCACATCAATTATTACTGGGAATATTTTATTCCTTAAATTTAATAGAACTACAAAGTTGATAAAGCTTATTTCAAGAGTTATAATCTGGCTTAATTTTGCAAAATTTGATTGAAACTTGAGACCATGAAGAGTATCGTATTATATAAGATCAGATCTGAAATACTGTTTATGAGTAGGAGACATCATTTAGTCTATAACCTGATTTTGTGAAAGTAAATTTAGGTGAAACCTAAATTCTAAGATGAAATCAAAGTTTATTCAAGATCTAGTTGATCACATGTTATCATATAATTGATATCGATTTTTAAATACCAAATCTTATCATATGCATGATAATTCGGCCTAACCTATTTAACATGTGGGCTAATTAGGTGAAATGAATTAAATGGGATAGACCGACCCTTCAACATTAGGATAGACCGACCCTTCAACATTAGGTGTGTTAAGAGTTTCACATTATATGAGATAATATGACTTGAAAATTTGTTTACAACTTACTAATAACTCTCCCTTACAAAACAATGTGTTGAGTTAGACTTAATAACTTTTTGGGAAATGTTAACTAGTGTCTTCGGGTACTAGGTAAGGACCTTAAATGGTAAATTTTTATGAAAGTTAGAGTAATCAATGCATTGGAAATTGAAAAGTTTTACATTTTAAAAAAAAATTACTTAATTTAGAATGTTTAAAGAGTGTCTTAGGGGTACTCGTTAGTAAGACCCTAACTTTTTTTATTCCTGTATTTTTTTCTTTTTCATGATAATCATAAGGGTCTTGTTAACGATTGCCCCTAGGTCACTCTTTAAACATCTCAAATCTAGTAATTATTCTTTAAAAAGTCAACTATTACAATTTTCAATTAATTGAATACACAATTTTTCATTAAAAAAACTTAATATTTAAAGTGCTTAAAGAGTGCCCCTTCCTAGAGGCACTCGTTAACATTTCTTTAATCATAAATTAGCAAAAATGGAGAGATCAAAGATGTACGTGGATGGTTAAATGGCTTTTTTTTATTTTTTATGTAGACAAACATTACTAATTAGTTTTTCTGTTAATTTTTTTCCCAAACTCCATAATTTGAATCCATATCATTTAACTCTTTCTATTCTTCTAATTATATTTAGCTTACCCCACATGAACAATCCAACCCTAGATGACTTTGAATTTATGGATATAATAAAAAAACAGTAAAATACCAAAATTATGAGTATATGTACATGTGGACCTTGTGAATAATTATAATGTGAGTAAGTGGCACCTTACCTTACTGTTTTAGGAGTGGTAATAAGTAGTGAAAGGGATTTGAAAGAAGAACCAAGTTTATAGGTTGAGGGGGACCTGTGTATGGTGCCAATGCCATCAGTGGTGACTTGTAGCGGATGTTAGTGAATGGGGGCTTTCTTTTGCCAGTTTTTCACTTTTACCATATTTGATACAAACAACACTGACAACAGTATAGCTAGCCAAAGCAATTCTGTAACTCTGTTTCACCCCCTCGTGTGTGTGTACTGCAATTTCTCTTCTCTCTTTTTTCACTTTGGAATTGGAGCACATCACTCACATGTCATCCACTACAATTATATTATACCCGTTTTAGAATTTTGGTTGATTGGTTCATTATTTTCTTCTTTCTAGGAAAATGAAAACCATACACTACCTATAATTAAGGTTCAATCAATTTCATTTAAAAGAGACACAAACTTTAATTTAGTTCTTAAACTGACAATAAAAATAATAAAAAAAGAGAAATGAAAAAACTTGGCTAATAACTCTTGTCGTCATTTATCTTATTTTAATGTCATTTTGATCAATTTGCATATGAATTTTCAAGACTCAAATCTATAATTTTATATTGATATGAGCTCTTAGTGTTGTAATATATGATCCTTCACTCATTTTTCATATAAATTTTAGATTTAGTGCTTGAAAATTCATATAAAACAGACCAAAAGGATAAAAATGACATAAAAAGAAGATAAATGGTGAAATCGTTATCTAAAATTAATTTCTTATGACCCACGTTTGATGTGCATGATTAGTCTATGTATATGTTAGATAAAGTTTCATTTTATGTCAACTAATATGGAAGAAGATGTATGGACTATTCATATATGCACAATTTTGAATCATGGGGCCAAAGTTTCACCATCTAGTGTTTCTTCTTTCTGCATATGTAAGGTGATGTATATGGAACCTCATGAAAAAGAAATCGGTCTTTAAAGAGAAATGGTCTCATTAGTTAATAAAATTACATATATTAAATAAACATTTTTAATGTAAGATTAATCACTACAATTGCACAAAAAATAAAAAGATAAATTTTCAGTATGTTTAGCGTATATATCTACTAATTTGTGGAGGGTGAGTTCAACTAGTGTGTATTTGATTTCACATCAAAAAAGGTCAGAATGATTTCAAACACCTAAAATTAATTTTGACATGTTTATATGATAATGATTAAAATAAATTTTACCTCTAGAATTGATGTGAACCAAAAACAACTTAGTCATTTCAGAAATTTAATCTAACTTAGGTTGTAAGGGATGTAAACACATTTCTACGGTCTTATCTATTCTATTTTTGTAGAGTACAACTTAGCTCATTTTCTTATCTTCACACTCTTGGATAGGTATTTTTCGTTTTCAACATAATATTTAGAAAACACATAAGTCAAAGTACATAAAAAGAAGCAAGAATAAGAGCATAAAGTTGGTATGTAACATCAGTCATTAGTTATACGCTCATTGTTAACACAACTTCAAGTGTCGTATGCGGTTAGTTGGAATAAAGCATGTGAGGCTGGCAATAAGTGATGGGATGACGGAATTGTGTTAGTGTGTGACACAATCGTGGAGGGTTTTTGAATAGTTTTATATATATCATGCATAGATATACTCTCGAATCACTATTATTAATCACTATTATTAATCGTGGAGTTTTTCTGAATAGTTTTTTTTATAAATAAAGTCAGATATAGATAGATTATCCGATCAGAAACAATAACTTTTTTGATCTATTGAATAACTTATATATTTAGTATATAATATTGATCAATTAAATTATTTATTCCATAAATTTAAAAGGTGTGATTTTTTGTTATAGTGGTGATCAAATGGTATATGTATATTTAGATTTAATTTATTTAAGTAGATTTAAGTTGTTTTTGACAAAAGTATGATTTAAACCTTCAACAAAATTGAGACTTTATTGAAATTTTGTAAGACTTTGAGTTTATTACATGCTTATGCTAATATAGTTTATGAGGATGGAATTAACGCGTGTAAATTTTTTTAATGGAAAATGTTAGTATGATAATTATATTGTTAGGTTAGTGTTTTCTTTGTCATGACTCATGACTTAAACTCTTGACTTTTAACTCATTAACTTTCCTTTTAAAAAAACATATTTAATCTCTTAACCCAAGTCATTTGAGCTACCAAACCTCTTAACCCATGTCTATTGAGCCATGCAAAGCTCCAACGTTAGGACATTGTAAGCACTATTCAGCATATAAATACAATGAAATTTACTTTTTCTTTTGTTAATTTTTCAAAAAAGAAAAAAGAAAAGACACTACTAAAGTGGTATTTTTATAATACAAATACAAGGTCATTTCTTAAAAAAATTAATAAATACAAATACAAGGTGCGATGTTAACCACTTAAACTAATTTATTAACGATTAAAATGTATGCTATTTATCGTTTGTATTTGTATATATAATGATGTCAATGTGAAGATCAAACTATTGACTATTTTTTTTGTCAAGTAGCCCAGCGACTATAAATTCACCTTTTAAGGTAAATAAGTAGGGCGTCTGGTGTTCGAACGTCGACTCTTACAAATATTATACGATGTCCATATCGATCGGGCTAAGCTCGAGGGGACAACTATTGACATTTCTATTCCACTAACAAAAGCATTGTGTACATAAAAGAAATTATGTCCAAGTGACCGTGAGACAATGGCGCAAATTAACTATGTCTGATTATAAATGAAGAAATGTAAGTATTTTCTATTAAAGGAGAAAGAATTGAAAGTAAGAATGAGTAAATAAAAGGAACGAAAACACGACAACAGAATGTTAGTCTAGCTAGATGATAAAAACTTACTCAAATTCTACAATGATATGAGTTTGAATTTTGTTGTCAACGTAAAAATCTTGTTTGTGGATAAGATGTAAATAAATACATATCTTAACACTCTTGAGCTTTGAGGTCTTTTCTAGCACTTGTGAGATCGCAAGACCCAAATCGTTTTAATTTTTATCAAGGAAAAAAGGACCAACTCGTTATAACTTGTGAGAGTTAGAAATAGAGAATGTTGTGTGATAGATGTGATAGGGAAGAGAGAGATTCAAAATATAAGGTGTGGAATACTTAATAAATGTTGAGGTATTAGGGCTGTCCAAATATCATTAACCTCATATATATATATATATATATATATATATATAT
>Ga0315914_1003155_pt1 | contig 25113 bp, 22 predicted proteins | sample MpolenodulesMG_FD_203920 | JGI IMG/M metagenome (GOLD analysis project Ga0315914, IMG submission 203920) | Medicago polymorpha root nodule microbial communities from Los Angeles, California, United States - elongated nodules | ecosystem: Host-associated > Plants > Roots > Nodule | place: USA... | reverse complement strand
GGTGAAAGAGAAGATTTTCAATTCAGAGTAATTGAACTTACATGTCTATTGCCTCAGATAAAGCTGCAAAGAGAGTAAAAATATAAGATCATTAGCTATGGCACAGCGAATATGGTCCCAGCAGATATATAAAACACTGAATATCTCACTTCACATAATACAAATAAGTTCAATCATAGTTATAATATCGCATGTTATAGCGGCAGTGTATGACATTGCAGCCACTGGCCACTATACAAAGGATTCTGTTGTAAAGTGTTTTACAGTTGCAGGCCATTATATAACTACGCTGAAGAAAACTTCCTCAATTATTATTAGCTTTAATGATAAATCTTTTTAAATTTTTTCCGGATTTCTAAAGTGGCATGAGATTGAAATCAAAGGTCTAAAAGGTTAATACACAAAAATAGGACTTCATAGAAAAAAATGAAGTAAAAAAGGATTGTAATTACTGATAAATAAATCTCAAGTGATTGTCATTGTTTCAACTCGTTTCTATAAACACCAACACTGCATATTGTTTCAATGCCATCTTAGCTATTTCTCATTTCTATATCCAATGCCAGCCACGATACTATGTACCTATGGAACTATTGCTTCTTTAAGAAAAAGATAAGCACAAAGCCTTAAAATTTCACAAAAACAAACCTGTGATGGTAGTGCTAAAGCTCTCTTGACATATCCCGCAAGAAGCTTCCCCGATCAAGTTCTTCATATCACTGTGGAAAAAAAATCCCAGAAATGAGCATCATACAGAGTATTATTAATCTCAAAAGTGAAATACAAAGGGATTCAAGTGATTTCGGAGGAAAGTAATCCCTAACATTATTGGATGAATATGCAAGAAAATTAAAACCCTGCATGATACATCCTTTTTCCAAGTAGTTAAATAAAATTTGCTTACATGCGACACTCAACACTGGAGCCGTGATTGCAGAAAGGACAGCTAAAGACAGTGTCAAGCTTATCCATTCTTTTCTTTGGAGGTGGCTTTGTTTTCGCCTTCCTTTTCCCCATAGCTAAAGTCCTGGATATTCAGATATTCAAGCACACAAATTAATAAAAAAAACTATAAAATCTATTATACGCTTTCAAGTCACAACATCCCATTTAAAATTCTCCAGTCAGTTCATTCAACTAAGTTCATGTTTGGTTTTTTGGTGCCAAAAACTGATTTTACTTATAACTAAGTTAGCGTAAAATGATGTATGTTTGGATACACTTCTCTAGCTTTAAGTTAGAATCAATTGTGGAGAAAAAATCAATTATAGATCAACCAAAAGCTATGAGGGCAAAATCATATCTTTCCTGAAATCTGCAATTAATACCAAACAAAAGAAAAAATAAAAAATTCAATAACTATTCAAGAAAATCAACAACAAAAATAAGCCTTATAAATCATGCAGTACACACGATGAATTGATTATTCCAATTTCAAGCAGCGAAACAATTCATGAATCGAAGATGAGATCAAGGCATAGGTTAACCACGCCGACAAAGGGGGAAAAGGTTATGTAAACGAAACCCTAATCGATCGAAAAAGGTAAAAATAAAGGAGAGATGAAATTGAAGAATTAACGAGACTAACCGATGAATACGATCACGAAGCGAGAAATCGAAGATGAAGAAGCGTTCGATGGAAGGAGGTATCAGAGAGTGTGAGGGCAAATTGAAAAGGTAGGGACAATGATAATGGAGGAAAATAGGGGTTTTTATGCTCTCTGATATTTGTCTTGTTTGCTTTATGGTCAATTGAAAACGAAAAATATACTACTTAATTATTTTTTTTTGATTTCTTTTCTTCTTCTTTTGAATGATAAAGAGATATTTTTAATCTCTTTTATTTTGAGGAGTTGTTAGTCCACTTCAACTACGATAAAACAAGGACAATACATAAAATATGCAAAGTTTGAAGTTTGAACTTCAGTCACTATAAAAAATACAATAACACAAAATAGTTACTGAATAAATATCTTAGGATTAGTTTTATTTTCAACTATTCAAAATCAACTCTTTTTTATCAAAAATAATTAAAGTCGACGGATAGGCTTGATAATGAATTGAACCAACTCGATAATAGTTCGGAACTTGATTCGATAATCAACTCATTGAACTTGGTCATGGACCAAATGAGCCAAACTTGAGTTGTATATAGTTCGACTTGATTGGTTCATGAACTGTCTCGATAATAAAGACCTACTTCTCTGGTTTTTATTATAAGAGAAAGTTAACCTTTCCAATTTATTCAACAAATGATATATTTAGTATATATTAGGGATTAGATGTATCATTTATTAAATGAATCAAAAAAGTAAGTCTTCTACCATAAAAAAACCGAAGAGAGCAATTGATGTTGTATATGAAATTATCAAATGTAATTGTTATCGTGGATGACTAAAAGTAGCACTATATCAAAAAAAAAAATTAATTTATTTACAGTGTCAATGCTCAAAAGTTTTGTATTTGCATCAGATAATGTGTTGCACATTAATTACTGAAATGCATGTCATGTGTTATTAACCTGTTAAATTACGTGATAATTCTTGCTATTCATATCTTGTTGTAGCAAAATAGAAATAGAAGAAAAGAAAGGAAAGCATTACAAGATTTATCTCTAAGGAAGACACGACTTTATTTTGTTGTGTATTGTGGAGTATATGGAAACAAATAAACAACAGAGTGTGGAATGAGGTAATTGATACTCAAGTTTATGTTGTGGAGAGAGCAAAAGCCACACTTCATGATTGGCAAAATGCATATAGGTTTCGTAGTACATCTTATGCATAGATGCAACAACAAGGAAATGTGAAATGGATCAAACCAACCGAAGGAAGATTTAAGTGCAACATTGATGTTTCTTTCTCACAATTTTCTAATAGAGTGGGAATAAGAGTTTGTATAAGGGATGATACATGCACTTTTGTTTTGGTAGAAACTGAATTGTTACTCCATTCTATGAGGTACTTATTGGCGAAGCTCTTGGATTGTTATCAGTTTTGAAATGTGTTAATCAATTATATCTGGGACCTATCGATTTTGAACTTGATGCAAAAAAAGTGGTGAATAATTTTTCATCTGCATATTACAAATTTTGGGATGATTATCCATAATTGTAAAACTATCTTTGAACAATATTATGTCAATTCTTGTGTTGAGTTTGTGAGGTGACAAGCAAATAAGGCAGCCCATAGATTTGCTAAGGAGGCCACACCTTCATATAGTTTCCAGATTTTGGTAGAAATACCAGATTGTATTGAACACATGTTAAGTAATGAAATGATGTAAACTTATTTCCTTTTTTTAAAAAAAAATACGGGATAATGAATCATTCAATACATATGTAAAACTTTTGCACATTCACAATTTATAAAGGTTAAATTACACCTGAAATTCTTTAAATTATTTAATTGTAATAAATTGATATTTTAAGTTTTTTCGTATCACTTAAGTTTTTAAGTTAATTAATTGAAACAAGTTTGTCTTTTATGTTTTTTGTCGTATCAATAAGGTTGTTATTTAACCGTAACAATTTAGGGGATTTCAAATCTCAAAAACGTAAGTTATTTGAAACCTAAGAATTATAATAAAATAACTTAAAGAATCTAAGTGTTACGAAAAATACTTAAAAGACTAACTTAGTTATAATTAAATAACTTAAATGACGTATGTAATACGAAAAAAACATAAAGGGCTAAAATATTATAATTAAATATCTTAAAGGACCTCCGATGTAATGTAGTCTAAAAATTAAACTTGAGAAAAATTAGATATTTTTAAAACAAAGGGTCAAAATTCCTTAAAAAAAGAGAATAAAACATCTAGACGTCCTTGCAAAACGTCGAAATTGTTAGGCCGGATGTCATGACCGGGGGTCGAACTCCGATACCTCCACTTATGTGTGAGGTTATAATGGCTTTGCCATTTCGTCTATCTAAAAAAAATAAAAAAAATAGAAGGACTGTTGTTTTTTTAATTAAAATAGAAAAAAAAGCAAAATTGATTGTATTTAAGCATATCAGAAATATTAAACTAGGGTTTTCAATAAGCAACAAAAAGGGCGAAGTGCATCCCCTTAGTCATTTTCTCTTCAAATTCAATCCAGCAAAGGCTCACATAAACTGCTGACAATCAATTTTCACCATGGGAAGAGGAAAATTCAAGGCTAAGCCCACTGGTCGCCGCAACTTTTCTACCCATGAAGATATGGGTAAGTTCAATCCAATCAATCCTTTTTTTTTTTTTTTTTTTTTGAATTTTTCTGCTCGATTTTCGATTAAATTTTGTAACTTCTGTATATTTTGATTGGTGGGTATGCTTTAATTTTTGTCCACACATCGCATGAATCCATGATTTTTTATTGTTGCGAAATTTGATTATTGTTTTTTTTTTGTTGGTACAAATCTGATTATTTAGCTTACAATAAAGTTATTTGGATTTTGGGGATGCTGTTAATATTTTTTGTTGAAAAAATGATTTATTTTTTATGGGTCTGTTAGATCTGAATTGATTGCAACTTTGAAGCTTTCTGAAGATTTTTTGGTAGAATTCAGTTCAAGTTACTGATTGTTTGGTAGGGTTTTTTGTGACAACGTATTGGATGAGAGGTGGGATTGGCAAAATCGCAGTGAGCCACCGATATTTTGGCAAAAGCTACACTTTGTAGCTTTACCAAATCATGGTGGTTCACAGTGATTTTTCAATCCCAACGCTCATCCAAACATGCACGGATGATGCCTTTGCATGTCTTGGTTTATAAAAAAAAGTTACCGTTTGTAACTTTGTCTATATGAAACTTGATTTGAGTCTTTACTTTTGTTCGATTCTTTTTGTGGTAACTACAAGATGCACTATAGTTGAATGAGACATGAGTTATGCATTTGATGAATAAAAAATGATATTTCTTAGAAGTATTGATTCAAAAGTGTTCTGAAAATTTGATGTTCGTTATGATCAATGCAGTTGCTGGAACCTCCTCTCGTCCCAAGACTTTCAGACAGGTTTTCTTCTGCCCTTGACTCCACCTTTTATTTCTGTGATTGACATGCATGTACTAGTGTGACCAGCTGCACAAAGGATGTTGGCGACATTATTTTTACACTTTTGTTGGTTAACATGCATAAGAAAATGTTCCCATTTCATCATGCTTAATTTAGTTTTTAGTTTACACAATACGTCACTTTTTCATTTTCGTTCCTGTTGAATTTCAAAGTTCAATCTGTGCATTATATTTTATTTTATAAGTTGAGTGAATTTGATTCAACATGACATGCTTATTATGAAGTCACACCTGGCATGTGTCATTCATATTGCAATCTGCCCTACCCAATTTTTTTCTTCCACTTTTCTCTTGGGTTTAATTTTCTGGTAGCCAAAGCCACCTTAAACACGAAATAGTCCCCATCTCTATAGCTATACAACATGTGCAATCATGTAAGCCATCCACCAAAACGTCTCATCAAACACCGTAACTTAAAAACCAAAGCACACTCATCTATTTGGAGCTCAACAGGCTTTCCACCATTTCCTTCAGTGGCAGAGCTTGACTTATCTATCATTTTGAAGGGGCTAAATAGTTAACTGCTATATGTTTATATATTTTCTATCAATTGGTTGTTGGTGTAATGGGTTTGACCTCTAATTTTTTGTAAACCTACCAGGCTCAAATCCTATATTGGATAGGTAATGTGTTATTTTTCATAAAAAAAGGTCACATACAGCCTATAAAATTCAGTTTTACACCAAGACATTTTCTGGATTCAAACTGAAGCTCGGGCACTTGAGAAATGGGTGTTTGCCCCTTCACCACAACAAACATTCGTGAATTTGTTATCAAACACCGCTTTTATACACTGCATTGGATGGCACATATATATATCTATAAATTAATAAAAAATTTGGGGCTCCATGGCATCACCAGTCATTGAAGAGATCCCCCCCTGCTATCCTTCACATGTTGGCTCCAACGGACCAACTACCTATCCCATGCACCATCACGTCATCCTTTCAGATTCTTTGTTTCAAGAGCAGATCAACTTCTGGGTTGCTTAATATTAGTTTTATGCTCGGTTTGGTGAATGACCCTGAGAATCATTGACATTATATCGAATATAAGATTTTGGAGGTTGATGAACTAAGTCATCAAGATCTTAATGGACATCGATTTAAACTTTGGGTACCATTGCTGAACCTGGCATTGGTACACTTATTCTTATTTCATATTCTTAAACAGTGGTTTCTCCATCAAATAAAAGATGACAGACTCCCCTTTTATCTAAGAAGCAAATTATCTAAAAATAGCTCCTCTATGGAACAGAGAACTTGATGTTGCAATTTTGTTGCTCGTGAGCACCGTAACAGAGTAGATAGATGAAGTGTATTGGAATTGGCCAAGGGTCGAAGATGTGGCAAATGTTTGTTGATACAAGGGGAAAACAGACACATGACAACATTAATTTGGACATTTTGCTAATTCTTCAATTAATAGATTAAGAAATGCTTGATAAAGGCATGGACCAACTTTACTTTTGAAAACTAAGATCAAAATTTAACATGCACTAAAATTCAGTAGTGCTGTATTTTCAAGAGTAGAAACATACTTGAACCTTTTGTGTGGGAGGATTACAGAATTTTCAGGACTGCTGGATTTCCAGTTTTTTATCCTGTGGTGACATTTCATTTTTGTTTTGTCTGTGCATAGCCTGTCTTAAACAGTTTTCCATTTTCTTTATATGTTTTACAAATCAGTATTGTTTAACATGGTAATTTTCTCTACAATCTTATCAGAAAGAACCTGAGAATGAAGATGAAGCAACTAGGGAAGTTTCCGAGGACGAATCTGAAGAAGAATCAGAAGATGAAAATACTGTCAGTACCTTACAATAAGAAGTCTCTAAAATCTTCTTTTGTACCCTTTTTTTATATGTTTCAGTTGTTTCTATGGTCTGCATCCATCAATATGAAGTTGTTATTTAATGTCTGCAGAAGACAAAAGGTGTTCAAGGAGTTATTGAGATTGAAAACCCTAACTTGGTAAAGCCCAAGAACATTAAAGCTAGAGACATTGATGTGAGTTCATCTTACCATTTTTTGTCCTTTATTAGATATTTTTGTAACAATTGAATCATACGAAAAGAATAATGGTATTTGCTTCCCAATGCAGATTGGGAAAACCTCTGAGCTTTCAAGGCGTGAAAGGTATGCTTATTTTTAATTTGCTTATTGTTTATAATGATAATCACACTCACACACACACACACACACTCTCTCTCTCTCTCTCTCTCTCTCTCTCTCTCTCTTTCTCTCTCTCTCACACACACACACTCTTATAAATTGACAAAATATTGAAGATGAAGCTTCTGTAATGACATATTTTCTAATATTTCGAAAATTTGATTTCTCTTTTCAGAGAGGAGATAGAGAAACAGAGAGCTCATGAGCGCTACATGAAACTTCAAGAGCAAGGAAAAACAGAACAATCCAGGAAAGATTTAGGTACTGCTTGCTATCTACCAAACATGCACCTAATAAGCCATCCTTTTTGAAAGTGATTCAACTATACTAGATTTTAATTCCCTGATGACTTCTATATCTTTGTCGTACAGATCGTTTAGCTCTTATCCGTCAAGAAAGAGCTGAAGCTGCTAAAAAGCGAGAAGAAGAGAAAGCTGGTAAGTTTTTAATACTAGTTTTCCCGATTATTCTTTGCTGATATACACTGAAGAATGAAATTTGAAACTGATGATTGCAAACAATTGTTTCAGCCAAAGAACAAAAGAAGGCTGAAGCTCGCAAGTAAATTTTGTGGGGGATGTTGCGGGACCAAGTTTTACTCCAATTCACTGGAGGAATATTCGCTCTCGCTATATTTTAACATTTTATATATGCATGTTTATCTTCTTTATATTGAATATTAACATTCCATGTTGGTAGCATGTAGCACAATTACTCCTTCTACTTAATGACTTGAAATCTCTATTATACATGCTTTCTTTCTCAGAATGTGGCTTTAGGTTTCAAAATAAAATCCAGTTCCTCAAGGTTTTGTTTGGGAGGTTGGGGGGATGGGAGGGCTTTGTGGGGAGCGGGGAATAGAGGAAAAAAAAGGGAAATCTTTCACATTTTTTTGAAAGTGTTTTTGTAGAGAATGATAAATGAATGTTTTTGATTTAATTTGAGAATATTATAACAATGTAGATATTAAGTTTGAAGATTTCATATAAACCCTTCAAAATCTTCCTTCAATACAATTTTTGAATTATGAGAAAAACAAACTTCCCATGCCCTCCCATTCCAAAGCTCTCTATTCCTTCCACTTGCTCCTTCCTTTTTCACTGCCGCCCTCCCCTACACACTCGCAAACAAAGCTTAAGCATAGTTTTTGCTGTGCATAAACATGTTTTAATTAGAGTTTTAAGAGTTTTAATTAGGGTAGCAGTATCTTAATTTGGCATAACGCAAATAAAATCAGCAGGTGTGGAATTGCAAGACTAGTTATTAACGTAGAATTGCAAGACAAGTTTATTAACACTATGATTCATCCTTAGTCTTGTTGGCGAGATCAAAAGTAGCCAATTTTTTTTTGTATAATTCACGTTGTTCAGATTTGAATATTTCACTTCATGTAAATTATTTGACTCTTGCTACTATAGTGACTAGAGTGGCTTTAGTTGAAAATGGGAAAAGGGAAATTGGGTGGATAAAATAATTTGAGGATTTTCGATGATAAAGAGATAATAATAATATGAAGGAATTCACTGTCTACATGGTTTGGTGTGTACAGACAAAGGAAACAAAAGGAAAACATAAAATAATAGGTCACATTTGGCTTTTAGAGTTCGACGATGAAGTTCATAAACATTAAGTGACGAGAAGGGAAGAATTGTAGGTTTAAATGTGGGTATATCAATTTTCTTTGCATGTTTTTAGTATTTGAACTTGTACTCGTTCTGAGTACAATAGTTTCTACCCTAGTTGCGATGTGCTTTACCAGGGTCAGGATGTAGGTAGTTTCTAAACATGATAAAGTTTGTGCGGATTCTGGCTCTGGTATTTATAGAAGCCTAAACCTAGAGGAAGGCAATACTGCTTTCCCCTCCATTTCCCACGCCATCCCGAGTTATTGGCCTTGTAGAAGTGGAGAGGGGAGACTTGGTTGAAGTGGGCGAGGACTTCGGGCTTGAGTTGCAAGGATCTGCTAAGTGTCCAGTGTGTCTTGTGGATATGGCTTTGAGACTTTGGACGTTACGCACATACCACACCCACGTCGCGAGCACATGATAGGCCTTCTTGTGGGGACTACACCCTCGTTGTGGGCACGCGGTGAGTCCCATAGTCCTGTAGGAATTATTTTTTTATGGCGGTAGACAAACCTTCAAATACAAGGTCTGAAATGGCAAAATGATTGAGTAGGGCGTTGAACACCCCAAACACGAGACCTGATAGTGTGAATTGATTGAGTAGAGTGTTGAATAACTGAACCCGGGGATAAGATGCAGAACTGTGTATATGGTACACATCAATTACATTCCTATCCTATTATATGTTTAAATTACACAAGTTTTCTCCTTTTAGCAATCTCACTTGTCTCTCAAGAAAGATTCAACGTGCCGTACATTAAATGTTGAACAATGTTAGCAACACTCTCTTTATTACTCACTCTCTTATTGGTTTAAATCATTGTGGGTTTACACTTTGAAAATTAAACCCCCACAAAGTGGTGGCACATTCATTGATTTCATCAAATAAATAAGTGAGTGTTAGAAAAAGTGTTGAAAAGTGAGTGTTGCTAACATTATTCTTAAATGTTTTCATGTACATGAACCTTTTAGCAATGAACAAAAATCCTAAAATATTTCATATTCCAACCATTTTTGCATCATTAGCAACTACTACTTCCGTCCGACCGATGACCATATCACAAGAATTAAGGAAGTTAGTTTATTTAATTAAAAACATTAATTGTCTTTTATTTACACTATTGTTCCGATTTTGCCCCTTGTACCGTTGGGAATCAACATTCCTCCCTCCTTTAGTTAAAGGGAAATGTTAACTTGTGTCCTTAGGACACATGTTAAAGTACCAAAGATAGAAATTATGTGTTGGAAATTGTGTCAATTTATTTTTTACACGATTAAAATTTAATGTTTTTTAATAAGCACTTCTCTGTATGGAAACTTTAACATGTGTCTTAAGGGCAGAAGTTAACATAACCCTCGGTGCATTTATAGTTGTTTCTAGGTACTACCATAGCCATTCCACTTCCATAGATTTACAACTGTTCGGTCGATTTCGTATCTTGGTCATATTTATAATGCACTAAAAAACTGTTCGGTGGATTTCGTTTCACATTCTCCTAGCGAAAATATTTTCAGCCTTCAACTTGTTTCATGACACTCTTAAAATTTGAAAAATTGCCCAAAATTGGTGTCCCTCTAATTCTTGGCGCCATGCTGAAAAAAAAGGTATAAAAAGACTTGACGAATGTGAACAGAAATGCATCGTACTCTTGAGTCTTGAGGAAGCCATGAAACCTCCTCGTAACTTTGACTTGAACCAATCTCCAAATAACGATGATGCTCAGCCAGAAGATGAAGAGACTCTACTCCCAAGAGGTGATTTTAACTTTGATTTAAACCAAGCTCCAAGGCAAGTTAATGTCCAGCATGATTTTGAAAATAACTCAGAAAGAGAATATGATGCTACACATGAGGGACGTGATGAATCTGAAGCTTTACTTGATGAATACGGTTGTATAATTCTTCCCTAAGAATTTTTAATTATTTTTTGGATAACTTTAACTATGAATTTCTAAGCATATTTTTATGGGTAACTATTGTTATGTGTGCTGTGTGCATGTTCAGTAATTAGATGAAATCACGAGTGCCTATTTTTTCTTTTAATTAATCTCATTTCTTTTACCATAATTTTTTTTTGGACTGATGTTTGTATAAGTATCTTATTCCCTCACTATCATTATTTTAAACAGAAGTTGACCCCTTACATATGGAAGTTGATGAATCCGAAGGATTACTTCATGAATACAATGGTAACACCAGCTCTTCCTTATTCATTTGATCTTAACCATGTTGTCATGTCATTGCAATCATGATGGGAAGCTGAAAAGAGGGACTTACAAATTTATTGCTTCATTGTATTCGGTCTCTATTTCTACTATTAAACGCATTTGGAAGATTTGGAAGAGAACAAAAGAGACGGGTGAAGTATGTCAAAAAAACTAAAAATTGTTGACGGAAAAGGGTTCAAATTGATCATGATCAATTCCGTCAAATTCCACTCTCAAAGAGGTCCACCTTACAAGATTTAGCAAGTGCTTTGAATATAAGCAAGTCAACATTGCAAAGGGCTCAAAAGCATGGAACAATAAGACGCCACTCTAACGCGATTAAGCCTTTTTTTGAATGAAGAAAAGGTTCATAATTTGAGAACTAACTTAGGAGAGGACATTTAATTTGCTCATTCATGAATGTTTACTGGGTTGCGGTGTTGTTTTGCTTGTCTTGCATTCATAGTTAGATTGTTTTTTTTAGGTTGTTGGTGTAGATTGCAGCGCAAGTGATTTTGGTTGGTGTATTTTGCTGCTTTGAACTTCTCTGTTTATTTGTACTGGCATCCCTTTTGCCTTTCTACATAATGAATTTTTATTTTGCTTTTTCCCAAAAAAAAAACATGAACAACTTGATCAATATGTTACCATTTACGAAGTTAGGTGTCGTTCATTGTATTTCTCTCCAGGTAATTTTGCTAGATGGCACTTTGCAATATTGCATGAGAAAAGAACGTACGAGATTAGTAGATTTGGGCATATTTTGCTAGATGACACTTTACAATATTGCATAAAATTACACATCAAGTTAGTAGAGTTTGGCAAAATTTTAAAGTTACACATAAGGATGATAGTATTGTGGGGCGATAGGGAATGATTGCTCTAATTCTCGGTAAGGACTAGAATGAAGCAACATCCTAGATGATACTGATTTATCTATATGGGTGATTATTGGATAGAATGAAGGGGGTATACTTGGATAAATGTTGATAACAGTCTACGGTTAACTTCCAACAGAGATGGTTACAGAAACAAGCAGAAACTACTGTCACAGGTGAAATAACTGCAGAAAAATTAATAAAACCTCTAGAAATTAGAGAGTCCAGTTTCTACCACTAACCAACCTGACATAAACACACAACAGAATGGCAATCATGTGGGTTGGGTAGCTCAAGGAGTTTCAGGTTCCCAGGTTCAGAAAGAAAAAAAATTAATCTAAACAAACCAAAGAACCTTTCCAATGTAAAAATCAAGTATAGCAGATACCACAGTTCTATGACGCATATGATTGTCTCTGCCAATCCCTGAGAAATACAATGGACATCGATAAAGCTGGTTTGTTTAGATTTAGCTGTTATGAACATTAAGCAAACATGAATGCATAACTAATAATACAATCCATTGAATGTTAGACCAAAGAAAAGAACAGCAAACACAGCCGTTATTCTTGATGCCCCCAGGCCAAGGACATGGTCCCAATCATATGGTTAACTGATGAGTGATGAAAGCATTAACCTTAATGCCGTTAATGAAAATGTCTCCTCTATTTCCAAGAACAGAAATATAACTACAATGTTTGAAAAGCCAAATCCAATTACTGAGTTTGTCAGCATAAAGTCCCTTATAATTTCAGCCAGCTACGACAATTCCAGTAATGGATCCTCTGACTGCAGGGTCTAGTTAAATTTTGAAAAAAAAAATGGTTAAAAATATAAATGTTTAAAACTTGAAATTAGGAGAGATAATACATCTAATGGCGTGGATCCCACACTGCAGAAAACTGGAGAAAAACACAGGAGGAAATCCATTCCCGAAAATTCCCCTGGGAGATAATGAATATCCAAAAAGGGAGGAAATTGGATTTAAGTACTCCAATTCTTTTCATTATGAAAGCATGAAAAAAGTTAAGCAGGGAAAATAATAGATCGAATAATTTTCTTCGGCAGCGTGCATGCATAGAAGGTAATAAATAACAATTACAAAAGAACAGACTTGAAAATTTTGAAATTAGATGAATGAATATCTTATAACGGTACAAATCATAAATTAAGCAAAATAAATGTGCATGACTCCTAAACATTTGGCTAACATTGAAAAAAAATCTCTACAAACCAAAGCAGAAACTTCATGGTTTGATGCTCTCTAAACAATCATCTTCATGCTGTCAGTTCAATCTCTAAATGGTATAAACAGGGCATAAATTTCAGAGAAAAAAAATACACTTCTAAGACATACTCAAGCAGAACAACATCCAGCTTTTTTCACAGCCGATACATCATCACGGGACCCAACATTAATCGTCTGTCCTTTAGGTAAAGCAGCCGGATCATCGCCAATCTCAAGGGCCTTTTTGCTTACCACACGGTAGATCTGCGTCAACACTTCTGTGAAAGCACTTTCAACGTTCAAGGACTCAAGGGCAGATGTCTCCATAAAATATGTATTCTCCCGTTCAGAAAAACTTGTAGCATCTTCGGTTGAAACTGCTCGTAAATGACGCAGGTCTGCTTTGTTGCCTACAAGCATGACAACAATGTGGGCATCTGTGTGATCTCTCAGCTCTTTTAGCCATCTCTCCACATTTTCAAATGTAACATGGCGGGTAACGTCATAGACTAATAAAGCACCAACAGCTCCACGATAGTAAGCACTTGTAATTGCTCGGTACCTTCAGTAAAATGAAGGAAACTAAGATAAACATATAACATTAAAAGTTGATAAAATAAAGTAGGGTAGATCATTAGTAACATGGATTCTAGAAATACAGTCTTATTAAATTTTATTCACATTATTCTCACCTTTTTAGTAATTGGACAGTCTAATTAGAATTAGGAAGTTAAATGATATCATCAAACAACCAATGTAATTCACCAGAAATGTAATTTAGGAAATAAAACAGCACTGGATCCTTGAAAAATTACGCTACCACTATAGGAAGATATAATAATAAATAAGTCCAATTAACACAATCAAATTCACAAATTAAACAATCTAGTTAAACCAGCAACAAGAACAAATTCTACCAAAAAAAAAAGAAGAAATAAATAAATTAAAAAAATGAGAGATATATAACCTTTCTTGACCAGCAGTATCCCAAATCTGAGCTTTAACAACCTTATCATCAACATGAATGCTTCTAGTAGCGAATTCAACGCCAATGGTGGATTTAGATTCGAGGCTGAATTCGTTTTTGGTGAATCTAGAAAGAAGATTTGATTTACCAACACCTGAATCACCAATCAATACCACTTTGAATAGATAATCGTAATCATCGTCGGCTCTGTATGCCCCCATTTTATTTGATTAGAACCAGAAATGGAGGAGAGAGAAAATTATTTTGATTTTGATTTTATGGCATTGGTAAGAAATCCAGATTTAGAAGAGTCATAAAAAAATGTAACCCTTAATATGCCATTGGTAACGGTAACCGAATCAATCGTTATACGATTATGTTGAACTTTATTTTTTCTATCACTCTCAAAATGATTTTCTTTTTAAATGCTAGCAAGGTGTAACGATTCGGTTTGGATCGGTTTATAGTCAAATTCGATTTGGTTTGGTTTTTACTATTTTTTAAAAAAGAAACCGAACCAATTGGATCGGTTTATTTGAAAATACAATTAAAAGAAATTCATATTTTCACAAATTTGTATTTCATGCATACAACATACTCGAATATTTCATATAATTTTGTTATCCATGTTCTCTATTTTTCAAACTACTTTGTATAACTAACATGAAAAAACTAACAAGATATAGACGATCCCAGCGGCGACGAGGAACGATGGGTTAGGTGAGACTGGTGACTAGTGTTATTTTTTTAGTAGAAACGAAATAGAGTGTGGGTGATTAGATGAGATCATGATGAAAGAAAGTGAATAAATTAAGGAATATTTTATGTTCGACTTTAATTTTGAGCTTCATCATAAGTGTGTGTGTGTGTGAGGAGGGATAATTTTACTAAAATGGGGAGTGAGGTTAGCATCGGTTTGGTTCATCGGCTAATTGGATCTAAAAATTAAAAACCAAGAACCAAACCTAACTAGATCGGTTTAGGTTGGTTCGGTTCAGTTTTGAACTGAAACAAACACGGTCAGATAATTTTTTGGTTTGGTTTAGTTTGGATTTTCGGTTTTATCGGTTTTGTTCGGACCACTTACACCCCTAGTAAATAGTATATGAAATAAGTTGGAATGTGAAGAATTCAACTTTTTAAATTTTTTTAAAATTGTTATTTTAATATCAAAATATACTTCTCCTGTTTTATAACGAGTATCGTTTAAGGTTTTGATACTTATTAAGAAATGAAATGATCAATAGACATAACATTTTTATTAAACCATCCTTACTTTATACTCCATTAGCGAAAAGACGAGCACTCACGTGCTCGTCTTTCCGCTCTTTTTATTGCGCTAACGTTTGAAAATTATGAACGATGTTTTTTTTTATAAAATTTTGATTTTGATTAAATCTAAAAATATGTATGTCTGTTACTTTCAAATTATAACAAACCAAACTAACCATGATTATCTATTTCAATGACACAAACAATATAACAAAACTAACCATGATTTTCTAAATTCTATTTTTTAATGACACCAACAACAATCTTTATTATAAAAAAAGTTGTTTAAGGGTATAATTGAGATAATGAAAAAGTAAGTATAAATATATTTATCTAGTTTGTTACACTTTTTAAATGATAAAGGAAAAAAAACAGACATATCGTGTTTGTTACATTTTTTTTAATATATAAATTTATTCTTATCTATTTGTTACATATGTTAGCCCAAAAGAGCTGAAAGATGTTGTTTTCTTTATATATATAGTATAGAATAGATGACAGTGGTTTTGAAACATAAAGAGAGATGGATAAAGACTACATGAACTATGTGTTGGCTTGTTGATCTTTCAATGTCTTTTTAGGCTCTTGCACTATAGCGGGAGAGAAGACTTCAGATACAATGAAAAACCAATTCGATCAATATGCAGTAACATGTGTGTTTTGTTTTAATATATATTGTTTGTTTCATTTTGATTTGTTCAAAAAAAAAAAAATATATATATATATTGCTTGTTTTAATATATATTGTTACACAACAAAAATCATGTTTGTTACATTTGTTTTAATATTTAAATTTATTCTTATCTATTTTTTACATGTGTTATTTGTATTGAAAATTAAGGGTATTTTTGAAAAGGAAAAAGCCAGCACAAAAGTGCTGAAAGAGGTAATTTTATTTATATATAGTATAAATTCACTTGAGAAGAAAAAAATGTTTTAAAATGAATGTTATTTACACTTTTCAACGTAGGATTGTTTTTTATTCTTCCAATTAGACCCTCTAGTTATTATTGTGCACACAATTTTCAAACATTATATTCCACATGGTGGAAAATACGTCAATAGTGAATAAGGTTTTGAAAATTATGAGTGAGAGAAAAGTTGAAGTATTTACCAAGGACAAATGTAACGCCCACACTAAACGTATCTAGAAAGTTTAGCATGTGCATTATCTTTAGTACTGGATACATTAAAATTTACAACATAAATTCTTCAAATGAATATTTTTTACAACAACACGCGTTCGTACAATCAACAATACAATATAACTCGTCCAAAACATAGAAAATACATCCTTAAAGTCTATAACATCCTGCAGCGGGTACGAACAAGCACTTGCTGATTATCCATCAGGCTACAAGCTTGCTAAATCCTGCTAAACCCACCTGCTGATCTGAAACAAAAAAGGATTGGGATGAGACATAATGTCTCAGTGAGTTCTACCTAATCCTAGGCTATAGGTAACCTCGGGGAACACCTATGGTAACCACATGTTTACAGTACAACCTGTCGGTTGATTATACGTGTTTGGATCATGCTTACCTAGACGGTCGTGCATACTAGATTCGTCGTAGGTTCTTCTTCACTTGTCTTACAGGTGGCCTGAACATAACTTATTCATGACACGATCCTAAACTGGACGATCGGGGAGATCCTAAGATCGTCAACAGTATAACTTTATAGCTTGCTCTATTTGCATAAACTTGTACATGTCTGATAGCATATCATAATCATATCGTAATCATATCATTCATTAAGTTAGCGGTTAGCATTGAACAAACATAGTTATCTTGATTCATTTTATTTTGTATTTGATTTAAAGTATATAAGTATAGATATTTTGCATTTTTCATATTGTAACAAATAATACTTATCTTTTTTATTGCCACCAATAATATATCAAATATAATATAATATAATATTCTTTTTGAATGAGACAGTTTTATCTTTTTGAATGAGAAAAAAATATAACATTCTTCTATGTAAATTTGTTTAAGGGTAAAATTAGAAGTGGAAAAGACAGTTCAAAACCATATATCCTTTTCAATCATGTTTTCTTACTACCTGTGATCATGGTTTGATTCTTTAAATTTTTTTAAAATTAATTTTCTTAGGGTTGAGGTGTTCCAAATTAATCTTTTAAGAGACCAAAAATCAGTGAGTATATTAAAAAGGTGTGGGAACAAAGTTACGCACACGGTGTGCCTAAAAGTGGTTCACAGCATAGTCGAAACAAACTTAAATCAAATAGCAGAAGATAAAGAACCTTAATGACATTACGAAGTGATAATCCTAGACAAACGGACAAATTCGTTCACCAAGTATGAAGATCGAAACAAAAATTAGGTAAGTACTTATATTAACATTTTACAAGTGCTTATGTAATACACATCCAAACACTTCAGTTTATATAAGTACTTTTTTGTATACATATCCAAACGGAAAAAGATTATTAAGTATAAGAACTTATGATGTAAGCTCTTGTGTTATAAGCTCTAATGCTATAAACATTTGTATAAGCTGTTTATCCAAACAGGGCCATAATCAAATATTTATAGCCTATATAAAATCTCTTCTCCTTCCTTTTTTTTATTGTCATTGTCATTTTTACTTACTAATAAATATCAATAGTGTTTTGTTATTGATTTTGATTCGCATGTTTTTATTTTGACCAGCCACTAGTGTAGACACCGGGATGAACCACGTATGAACCAATGAATTCAAGTGAACCCCCTCAACTTAATAAATTTGCATGTAATAATCAATAAATTTTGACCTTAAAAACCCCGTAAATTTAAGTGTTGTACCATGTTTGCACCACCCTCTCTCTCAATTTAAAGAGTTAGTCAATGATCATAAATTATGCATGGTAGGAAACAATAATCACGAGTGAGTATACTATGGGCGTTTGTGAAAATTTGATGATAAATTGTAATTCTACAACTATAAAGTTGAAATAACGAAGAATTTCATACCATACCTCCAAAATTGGAAGGAAAGCAAAATCAAGGTAAAGTGGTAAAATATGAAATGTGATGAAATAGATACCACTTAGTTACATTCTACTCCATCATTTTTTAATATCCAAACAATGAAACATTAAATCATAGCATTTCACTCCATTCTATCACATACACCAATCCAAACGTAGTCTAAGTGTAATATTTTTTACATAATCAATTATGATAATTAAATTATTAAGAATATTTGAACGTTAATCTTAATTATTTAAATTTAAATATTAATACAAAAATGATGATTTGCGAATAATTTAGAGTCTAGAAGTTTTACATTGAAAGTGTGATATTAGTCATCTCATTTTTATAAGTCATTTCAGATTACAATTAGGAGTAGGGTGTTAATACTCAAATCGATTCAAATTAAAACTGTACACTGAAAAAATTCCAACTGAAAAGTCCCTTGAATTCCAGTGCTGAGTCGGATGAGCAATATAGATAAATTATACACAATTTTTCTCCTTAATATTGTTGGTAAATGTTGTTTGAATTATCGATATCTATCTTCTTCACATATCAAAAACAAATTGGAAAATGTTGTTTGAATTTTATTTAATTCGTGAAGAGTGAAAACAAATTGGATTTTCTTTTCACGTGTTAGTTTCTTATTTAGTAAATAATCATAAGTGCAATCCTCGTAATCAGAAATCGGTTGGTAAATGATTGGTGAATCAATAAAGTTCTTATTTAATAAATGATGTTGCGAATTTGCAATATCATTACGACACCCTCGTTAATGATTTATGATTTCAAGGAAATTAGAAGGTGGATGTGGATACTGAAGGCGGCTTTTTCACTTGGAGACGTAGCACACACACTCAGAACCATATTAGAAAACACCTAGATAGATGTATGATGGATGTTGATTGCCGGTTGGCTTTTCCCGATGCTCTTGTGGAAATTCTCCTAACAATTCACATCATAATCCATTGTTATTAATAACTTGCTCTAAATCTTAAAGCATTAAATCAAATATGTTTCATTTTCAAACTGCTTAGATCTCTTATCTAGATTTTGAGCCTTTGGTTGACAATACTTGTAAGAATTCTGCAGGATCGTTTGCGATTAAATTAACTAAAGTTCGGGCTCAGTCAATCACTTTCAACAGAGAAACATCTCTTAATATATTTAATAATAGAGCTATTTTATACATAGCGAACTTTTTACTCGTGAAATTTCACGAAGGCTACTTCATGAGTTAAATGAGGACACCAAAACTGCCATGTTCCAAAATAAGTGGAAAACACGCCTGATAGTTGTATCAAATAACCAATCACGTTTTGTCGATATGCATCCGCGATTATTTTTCTTTCGCTGTGTTTAGCATTTCTCTTAAGAATAATAGGATATTTGAATCTAGTATTAAAGGTGTCCTAATGTTTAAAAAACAATTGTTTATTTTCAATGCATACTGACTGCAAGTATACACTATTGCAACAAGTAATAAAGAGTAAGTAGAGTATTGATCCCACAAGGATTGAAGTGGATAAGTTCTAAGTATTTCAAAATGCTAACTTTAGTCATTCAAGATCCAAAATGACAAATAACAAAGATAAGTTTAGTTGTGATGTGGTGCATACAATCTATAATAAAATGTGTGAGATAGATTGTTCTAATGGTTCATAACTACTCTTTAAAAGGGTACATTGACAAATGACTTAATTGATGTCCTCACCCTAAAATCCACCTCAATCATAACCTTAAAATGCATCCAAAATATGTTTTTTTTAATTAAATATCATTAGTTAAACTCTCCATGCTTATTTTCAGAACTACACATGAATCCATTAGTACATCATTCAACCTGAAAAATGCAAGTTTAGGTGTGAAATGTCTTGATACATCAATAAAGGGCATGCAATTTCAACATGCTTAGTATCCACACATCAAACATTTGCAAAATAAGCTAAAGTTAGGGAATCAAAATTGAGATTTTTTAAATAAGCAGATAGACAAAATCGTTAAATTTTGAAAGTTAAGGGATAAAAAATACATTTAAGGCAAACAAAAAAAGAAAGAGCAAAATCAAGGTACAAATTCAAAACCAAAAAGGAACAAAAACACCAGCAGATCCAAGAAAGCCCGACCCCCGCCCCAATAAAGCAAGAGAAAAAAAGATAGTCATCTCAAAGGAGAAGAGAGCAACAGGAAAACGAGCAACCCACCAACAAAGCTCTATAGTAAGATCAAAAATAATTAAACATAACATATTAGTTCATGTTTTTTTTTTTGAATAATTCCATATGGTCAACATTATTCAGGCCCTAGAATTAAAAAGGACAGATACATATACCCTGGTCGACAATGAGATTTCCATACTTTCAACGACTTAGCCATCATCTTCAGTTTCAGTAACCCTATTCATAAACCCTAGTATATACAGAAATGGACATAATGGGCATGTATATATACATGTAATGGACATAAGGAGACAAACAAGAAAAGACACATATATGTCTCAATCTCGCATCCTTAGCCGTTCCAGCTTCAGCTCCTTAATACAACTGAAAAAGAAAATTGCAAAATAAAATTTATAGCATTAAAATGTATATGCTTCACTTACTCATATTAATTTAATTTTGATTATTCTACCAATTTTTTTTTTAAATTTTGATTAACTTTCAACAAAAACTTTTACACTATAAAATTATCACAATTATTCCTATACGTAATTTTCAAAATAATTTAATGAACTAATTAATAGTTTTATTTATCTGTAAAAAAGTTTTTACACCAACAAGGTATACCATTAAATCCATAAATATATATGGAACATAATCTATAGACACACAAATACCATTCTACATTTTGAAAGAGAAAGTGATAATGTGATAAATAGTGATGTGACATAGAAAGTGGGGATGTCTAATATGGACTCGGTTCAACGGCAACTCCTCCTAATTTTAGTAATTTTTTTAATAAACTATTATCTTTGTTCTCCATCATTTTATCATTATAATCAATTTTTTAGAGGTCGATATTAGACACGGAAAAGAGATATAGAGAAAACAAATTAGATATTAAAATTTATGAACAAAGCTTATGCTATAAGGAAAAATTGCTGACCAGGAAATAATCAGCCCCATGGTGGAGTGAGTTGAGGGTGACACCCCACTCATCGGTTAGAACCGGGACACCAGAGGAGTCAAGTAGAACTGCTCCATCGCCAAAGAATTTACGAACGTTAAAAGGCCCCGCATCAACTTTGAATGTACCGTTGATAGTAATCACCCTACATTTTGCTGTACCATCGTCCTCACCAAAACCTGAGAAACACACACACAACAATTTATGAGTCATATGCAACTCGGAAACACAAACATCAACTAATTGAAGCCAGGCACATTGCACACGTTCATGAGATATTTTTTTTTTTGAAGGAACGTCCATGAGATATTATAAATCATATTCATACCCGGTGCTTTACATTTTGGGGGCGCGCTTGTACACATATATAAATACTGATATATTTTGTCTAAACCTTCCGTTTTTCAGTAAGGGACTAGGTAATTTAGAGTTTGACACATAAGTAAAGTTTGATAAAAAAATTGTTCAAACTAGGATTTGAATAAGTTTGTTTAAAAATATTCATCTTTAATTGAAATTATTTACCATTTGAGTTTAATCACTTTGTAAAAATTAATATTCATTACCTTGAAATTGATCGGCAGTAAAGTGGAATGGAACATCACAGGGTGCACTAATGTCAATGGCTGGAGGGAGAGGAGCAAGATCAGTTGAATGATCATCATTACTTGAAGCCGTCGTGACACCAAAATTAAGGGTTGGGTCTTGTTGGTGCATGTGCATCATATTCATCGATTCCGCTTGAATATTCTCTTGATAAAAAAGGTTATCGATTGAGCAGTTTCCATTTTCATTTCCATAGGTCATGATGTTATCATAATTAAGCAGAGGAAGCTCAACATTTTCTTGAGGTAAGGATTGACTCATATTTGGGAAATCAGAGAAGTAATTAAACCCCTTTGGCGTTGTAATGTGATTAAGCACTACCCCTTCATTAATATGATTCTCAAGCAGGAAAGAGGAAAATGGGGGTGTAGGTAGTTGTAGATCGGTTTCAGTGAGGGTGTGAGGATAAGTATCATCTTGGTTTTGGTTCCGAGAGATTGCGGATGAATTAGGCACCATCACCGTCCCATTATTAATATTGGAGATTCCAATATTGTTAGAGGAAGATGATGAAGATGAGTTGGGTGGTGGTGTGGTGATTTGTGGGAGAGAGCTATCTGGAGCTGCGTTTTGTTGCGTTTTCTGTTTCTTGTTATAGGGTACTTTGTTGGTTTTGCTTCTGTACTTGCGGTTTTGAAACCAGTAAAAGACGCTGGCATCACCAATTTCTCCAAATTCTTCTAACTGTTGACGTATCTTCTTAATCGCATCTCTACGTGGATTCGTCATCCCTGAGTTATAGATGGCTTCAAGAATGCAGATTTGCTCAGGCTTTGGGATCCATCTTGGCCTTGGTCCAGAAGTTATTTCTTCATCATCTCCACCTAAAAAATATTTGTTTTAAGCCAATCAAACATGCAAAGTTTGCAAATTATAAAATTGACCGAAAGATATTGATCATTCCACTATATGAACCATGAAGTATTATGATATTTCTATAACTAATTTTTTATGGGTTAGATTTGCTTGAATGTGTGAATTTAGGAAACCTTACTTGCATTCAAGTCCTAAATTTACAATGTCAAGCAAATATGGTCAGACCATTGGAAAATATCAAATAGTTGATGTTAGATTTAGGTTTTTAATTTTTTTTAAAGCTAAGATTACTCTTTTGAAAACTAAGATTAGAAAAGATCAAATAGTTGAGATCAGATTTGTTTGATTTGCCGTTAAAAAAAAGATTTGATTGGTTTGATTCCTTTATATGACCCCCAACATGGAAAAAAACCAAATCGATATATAATTTGTTTGGATTGGAAGTTTGAGTTTGTATAGTCATTGATTGTAATCTTTCATACAAACATACATGTCAGTTTGATTCAATAATAATAATAATAATTAGGAGTTGTTTGGAAACCATTGGAGAGAGAGGAGGGGAGGCCATGCAGAAGATTCTGATTGTTGGAATTCGATGATTTTGTCGATTTTTTGAACCTGTCTGACCAATGTACTTTCTTCGAGGGAGCCATCACAGATCGATAGTTGATATACTGGGATAGATGGAGAAACTAAGAGAAATTATTATTGAAGTTGAACCTAAATATCAAAAGATAGAGATGATTATCAGAGAGAAAGTACTAGAATTTATAAAGTGGATACTAACTAGAATTCTAATGGAGCTTTTACTTACACTGAAGAAAACTGCTTGTTTTTCACGCAAGTGTGTGTGCTAGCAATGGTGCAAGATCAGTGGAAGAGAAGGAGAAGAAATATATAGCTACTAAGTAATGGAAGATGATGTAATTGTAAGAGTAAATAAGAGAGGGTGATGTAATTTCAATCGCAAAGTTCCTTCTTCATGTTATTTTGACGGAAAATGTGGTCTCCTATTTAATAAAACGCATACATATAGAAGGGAAAAGTCAAAAACTGATTATTTTATAAATAAAAATGGATGCATGCATGAAATACACCTCGACAGTGAAGTAAAAGGAAAGTAGAAACAAACAAAAAAAGAAAATGAATGCAATAAAAACAAGAACCACATGTTTGCCAGCGTTACAACTTACACTGCTTAATTTCGTTTTATTTACACTATGAAGAAAGAAAACTGCTTATTTTTCACGCAAGTATGTGTGTAGCATGATCAATGGAAGAGAAGAGAAGAGGAGAGGTAGTGTAGTAGTAAATAACTGTAATGGAAGATGATGTAATTGAACGAGTAGAAAAAGGGAGGATGAAGGTTTCAATTGTAAAGTTATTTCTTTAGGGTTTCTTGGATTGACTCGAGGGTTGTATTTATTTCATACGTTACTCAAATTGTATTATTCAGGGATTTTTATTTTAGCCGATGTTTTTAATTGATGATCTGACCAAACTTCAGAAATTGATAGTTACCGCACCATTGTTAAAGTTAGTACACGTAAACTCTTATACTAATCTAAAAAAAATGATACTTTTATCTTTCAGTAAAAAAAAATCTTTTGAGTATATATCCTTTAGTAAAAAAAAAACTTCTAAATATCTTGATAAATTGAAAAGTTTTTCGTCAATTTTTTTTAAAATTTTCTTTAAGTTAATGATCTCTTTCTGAACAACGAGCTATTGCAAACTCATGTTCTTTTTCATGAATGGAAATCAAATTCAATATCTCGAGGTTACAACACTTAGACACCAACAACGTGCTTTAAACTCAAGTGATAAGTTTTTATGCTTTAAGAAACAATTTCATAAAAGAACATCATTTCTCTATCAAATTTTCATAATTTTTTCTAGGGTCCCTCTATTATGGACCTCTTTTTAAAGGGTCCAAGCATGGACCTCTCCAATACAATTGGCTATAGCCCGCTTCAGTTGTTTTTATTCTGCTCATTTCCATCGCTTCTTCTACATGTAGTGTGTCATCTACTGATCTTCGATGTAATCTCAGATCCAACCACTTTTCAGATTTTGATAACCTGTTTCATTGCTTAATATTATCTTGACTTTCTGTTGCCGAAGCTGTCTTGTATCAGTTAATAATATACACTAATTATCTTAAATTTTGATCATATCCA
>Ga0315914_1003152_pt1 | contig 25122 bp, 17 predicted proteins | sample MpolenodulesMG_FD_203920 | JGI IMG/M metagenome (GOLD analysis project Ga0315914, IMG submission 203920) | Medicago polymorpha root nodule microbial communities from Los Angeles, California, United States - elongated nodules | ecosystem: Host-associated > Plants > Roots > Nodule | place: USA... | reverse complement strand
AACTTCTCTAAATAGCGGCAAAAAGAGCATTGTAAACGAAGTGCATCAATAAACAATAAAAACAAAGAAACTAACAAACAACAATATCATATGACCTTAGTATGTGAATCGATCAAAAGAAATTTATTACTTAAAAAAACACGTCAATTAAACTTTTCTAAACAACAACAAAAAAGAGCAATGTAAAGGAAATGCATCAATAAACAAAAACACCACAAAAACTAATTGAGAGCATTAGCATATGACCTTCATATGTGAATCAATCTAAAGAAATTTTCTACTTTAAAAAATAATAAAAACATGCAAGGTCAATTAAACTTGTCTAAATAGCGGCAAAAAGAGCGTTGTAAACAAAGTGCAGTATAAGTAAATACATCACAGAAACAAACAATCATCAATATCATATGATCTGAATATGTGAATAATATAGAGAAATTTCCTACTTTAAAAAATATTGTCAACATATAGGCTCACACTTTTCATATGCCATACCTAATGTAGAAAAAAAGCAACACATACACCAGAATATAAAACCTCGTTGTAGCTATGACAGAAATGGTATGCTGGTATGCTTCAATAACAACAGGCTTAAATGAAATGGATGTCACCTTTCAAACAATGAAGTACAAGTAGAGTTTCAAACTCACGGTAGGACATGGTAGTATGCTGCTGATTTTGGCAAGACAAAAGGATTGAAGGAGGGTGGCAAGATTTCTAGGTGTGTGGCCTCTATATATAGAGAGCCAGCTGAAGTTTTGAGAAGTTTAAACATTAATATGAAGTATTAAGTTGAGTAGTTGGCAGCACAAAGTAGACTTTAATGATGACATGTCCACACTTGGGAGGGAAATTCAAATTTGAAAACTTGAAATCAACATTAAATGGTGGTACCAAAACTTGCATAAGACACCAAGGAGACTTTAATGATGACATGTCCACACTTGGGAGGGAAATTCAAATTTGAAAAAACTTGAAATCAACATTAAATGATGGTACCAAAGCTTGCATAACACACCAAGGAGACTATAATGATGACATGTCCACATTTGGGTGGGAAATTCAAACTTGAAATCAGCATTAAATGATGGTACCAAAGCTTGCATAAACACCTAGGAATTGTGTTTGGGAGGGAAAATACAAAAGCAATTAGGGTTAAGCATTTGCTTGACCTAATTGGCTTTTATAATAAGTATGATATGATATGATTAAAGTGTTCATCAATAACAGGTTCGGTTCCTTTTATCTTTTTTGCTTTTAATATGTATTCATCAAAATTATATTTAGGGGATAGTTTAATCATGTCTGAGTAGTCTAAATTGGTCCAAAGCGAAAGGACAGTCGTACCGACGGAACTCATGTAATATGCGCACGATATCCGACTTAGAAAATTCAGATTTTTAACTGAAGGTTAAAGCGAAAGCACTTCTTTTCTTTTAATTAAGAGTTTATTGAATTAAGAAAATGGAATTTTTAAGCCTATAATTATACACTACGAAAGTAGGGAGTTACGCGCCTAAAAATTTCGACAACGTATTGCGAAAGCAAACGGTGTCTCTTGTTCAATATTTTCTACAAAAGTTTTATTTTTCTCGTTATTATTTAATTAAGCGCAAAGTTACGTGAGTGACGAAGGTCGACGAAAACCGTCGTTTTGGTCTCTACCCTTTAATTAATTAACTAAAATCAATATTTATTTTACGTGCAAAACCAAACATTTTGAATTTTGCCTTAGATAAACATAGAAATGACAAGAAGCAGTACTTGTTAAATTGGTCTCTGTGGATACGATACTTTTTATACTAAAACCGACATAGCCGTACACTTGTGGCCCTGTCATTTGCACTTTCATATTGTAACAAACTATGCTTACCTTTTGAAGTCACCAACAATATAGCGACTATAATATAAAGTCTTTTTTTTAATGATATCAACAATATATCATTTTAATATAGAAATAGCTTAACCACATAAGCACTTTTACTATAAGTGTTTAATGAAGTTGTTTCCATAAGCTCTTTTTAAACAAAAATTCAATAAAAAAATCCTTAAAACAAGGGAATTGCAGACCTCATTCAAAAATCTAATCTAAAACAAGTCTCATGCTACCAATCTTCAACAAAATCAAAAGTTATATACAATCAGTCTTCAGCAATAATCACTCAAAATTCAAAATTGAAAATCAAAATTAATAACAAACAGAAAGAAGGGTTTGGATTCACCTGTTTCAGAGCAACTTCACTTTTGGATTCAGAAATGTGAGTGAGCTCACTGTAACCCCCACAAAACCCAAATCAGATTACATTAAAATATAAAAAACAATAAATAAATAAATAAATTTTGAGATTGAGAGAGAGATTACCGTGAGTTTTAACAGAATGAAAGATTTGAGGGAACAATTTTGGAAGAAGGAAGGAGATTCGATTTTGAGAGTGAGGTTCAATTTTGGTACGATTTGAGGATTTGAGAGAGATTCGATAGAGATTCAGTGAAGATTTTGGTTTGATTTGAGGATTTAAGAGAGATTAGAGGATTCATGCGAACTGGAAGTTGTCTGAGGAGTTCATACGATCTGGAAGCTGTTTGGAGTTCATAAGCTGGAGTTCATATGATTTGTGCATTTTGGAGTTCATAAGCTGTGTGGGTTATGATTTTGAAGGAAAATTTTGGGGGAAATTTTTATTCTAGGGTTTGTGAAAAAAAAGAGGGGGAATGTTTTAGTATAAGAGGAGGGAAAGCCAAAACGTGAAACAATTGGCGGGAATAATTCAGTTTTCTCATTAATATCAATAATTGTTTGTGACGGGTTAATTTCCTCACCAACTATGTAATTGACGTTTTAGTGAGGGAATCATTAGAGAAGGATCAGTTCCGTGTCAAATTATGTAACAAATGTTTAACTCATCAATTTACTGATGGATTTAGTGACGGATATTTTATTTGGGATGTTTAAACCATTCCCTCACTAATGATTGGCAATTCAATTTTTGTGTTTAATATTGAAATCCGTATCTAAATCCATCACAGTTAGTTACATAATTTTGTCCCTCCCTAAAACCCGTCTCTAATTTGCGCTTTTCTAGTAGTTTTTATTTAATGGTATAATTGAAAGTGAAAAAGTTTCTCCAAAATCATATATTACCTTTTTATTGCGATGTATATAAATTACGAATAATAGTTTTAATGAAATTTTGATTTTGATTAAAATTATAGCTATAGATATTTTGCACTTTTATATTGCAATAAAGTCTACTTATCTATTCAAATGACACAAACAATATAACAAAAACAATATAATTCTTATATTTTTTAATGACACCAACAATATATCGAGCGAGTGAATATAGTTCTTTCTCAAGACCATTAATTGAGTATGTGGGGTGAATAAATCCGGATTGAGTTAGATCTTAATGGGATTGAACAATTATGCGCAAAATCCATCGTTTCCTATGTAGCACCACTAAGTGCAAAGAGGAATGAGGGAAAAGCGCATTCATAGTGGAGATGCACGCCAAAAACCGTGTCAATGGACCACACCACGAAGGAGGAATCTCATAGTCCAATGCGAGTTCCACGATCCTTTTAATAAGGGAGACTCAAGCACTACCCGTGTAATTAGCCGAGCATAGTTTTTAAGTAAAGATCCTAACTCAGTTTGAGTAAAGATCATCTTCATTTACTTAAAATAAACGAAGAATGTTATTTGGTGAGAGATAAATACAAAAAAGTAGATAGTGAATCCTACCAATAAGTGGGTCTCACCACTATTATTTATATATTTTTAAAACTTCTATGTGTCTTTATCTCTCAAAATATAAGAAATGGGGATGACACTAAATAGAGAGGATCCTAACTCATTTTTTAACGGGTTATTCAAATACCAATTGATCTATAAAATTTTGAGAAAAAAAGAAATAATATTCACTTTTAAACTAATTTTACATTGACGATCAATTTTCATTAGATGACATCATAAAAATCTTTTACACGGTCGGTGTTTAAAGTAATGCTTTGTCTGTTGCCTGATACTAACCATTTTCAATGTTTCCGTGAGCTTAACTCAGTTGATAATGACAATGTATAGTATATATGTAAGATTTGAGGTTCAAACCCAAAAAAAAATTACCATGGCAATTTTTGAGACAAAATTAGGATTCTAATGGTTTATTAGTTTCAGGGATATTTAGATTGCAAACATGTTAATGGTATAAAATGATTATTTGATATGCTATGTGGGAGTATGATGTCTAACTTAAGGGGGTATATGATAGTGTTTTCATAATTTAGGTAATTTAGCAGAGGCAAAACGGTACCGTTTTTGTCCCTTATTACGTTTTCGTTTTCCCTCTCTTCTCTTCTTTCACCAATTCGTGTTCTTGTCACTCTTTCCGTTTATGTGAGTATTTCTTCTCTTTCACCTCATTTCTGAGACTGTTACTGTGTGGTTAGGGAAAAATCACTGTCAATTTTTTACTAATCGTAGTGAATTTTTTATGATTAATATGTTGCTTTCTTAAATTCATCGCATTGAAGGGGTGAATAATTCATTTTTAATATCATTTCATTTGGGGTTATTATATTTTTTGGCTTTGTTTGTTGAAAATTTAAACTTTAATGCTTCAGATTTTTTTAAACTTTAATGCTCTCATGTATGATTCAAAGCAAATTTTGAAGCTTAAAGTAACGTGCAATGGTTTTTTGAGTGTTGGTTTATTAACATTACTTGCTCTTAACATGAAAAATATAGATTTGTATGGGTGATTGATTATTTATGTTTCATCATGGGCTTGTTTGGATAAACAGCTTATTTGCAGCTTATGGCACATGCTATTATCATGATAAGAGCTTATGTATAAGCTCACATAAGCTATTTCTATAGAAAAGAATAAAATAAAGTTATATTGTTTTTGCATATGTGCTAAGTTGTTTTTATAAGCTATATTAGAGAAGTTATGAAAATAAGCTGAAAAAAGCTTTTGAAAATTGTCATGTGTTTGGTGAAATAAAAAAGTTGCAGAGAAGAAAACCATAGGAAGCAGATTAGGAAGAAGAGTGGTGTACTTCGCAAACCTACCAATCAAGCTTCTCCTGCCAAGCACCTTCACCGACATCCATGAAATTGCTCTTAAAACCACCCCATCAGCTTCCAAGATCGAAATCAAGCGCGTTTTGGAATCCCTCTACGGATTTGAGGTTGAAAAGGTTCGAACATTGAACATGGATGGAAAGAAGAAGAAACGTGGCGGAATTGTGATTGCAAAACCTGATTACAAAAAGGCTTTTGTAACCCTAAAAACCCTGCTTTTGATTAACCCAAATCTTTTTCCAATTCGAGAGATTGAAGAGGATAGGAAGAGTTTGAATAAACAGGCTATGGCGGCTAGTATTGTTGAGGAAGCGCCGGGGAAGAGTCATTGGCTTGACAAGAATAAGGGGGGTTTTGTTTGTGGCTTTTAGCTTGTTTTGTTGATTAGTGATGAAATAATGTTTTTTTAGATGTTACATTTGAGTTCTAACTATGATGTTGTTGTTAGAAAGTAGAAGGTGTTATACCTGTTATTAAATTGAAAAAAAATAAATAATGTTTGGAATCACATAAGAAATTACAATTTACAACAACACTTGCCTTCTGAAACAAGTCAAGTCAACAATTTTTGCAGCAGTCTGCTCTGTTTCTTTTAGAGTGTTTAAAAATGTTGGGATTTCAAATGTTAGTTATGCTGCTGAAGTTTGTTCAAATGATTCTTATCTGGAAGAATGAGTTGATTATTTTTGTTAGATATATAGATGTTAAAATATAACAAAAGAGTAATAATCATTTGAAGAAGAATAATATGAAAACAATCAAAGATTTGCAACATAAGTAGTTGCTTTATTCGTCAAAAAAAAAAAAAGTAGTTGCTTTATATATATGTAGAACTAGTATAAAATGTGTTATTCAAGAAATTGTTTATCACTTGTATAACTGGAGATTGTGGTGGAACTGGACTCTCCGGAGGTTTGGGGTTTGACAGCATGAACTTCCTCTTTTCAACCGTAGTCATTTTGCTTATAACTGGAGATTGTGATGGATGTAATTTTTTATTTTTTTTGAAGAATAGATGGATGTCATGAACCACAAACATTAGAGTATAATGTATGTAACTTCTGAATTTGATGTAACCTACTTGTTCCTATCTTCAAATTGTAGTTCCTGTGAATTTGTATTGATAACTAAGATTTTCTGATATTCTGACCATAGTGAAAAATAAGAAAATATATATGTGTTTCCATAGCATTTCACATTAGCTATTGTTCTTGACAGCAATGGTAATTGGTAACACATTTTAGAAAACTTAAATAGCTAATGGTTTTACTAGCAGTCATTTTTTTTGGTTGTGTGACACTCAATGTCCTCCTTCTGTTCTTGTAACTTGTACCCTGGCTATAGATAAAGTCAATTTCTTATTGAGAATATCTAGAATATCAAAATTCAATTCTCTCTTTTTACTAGAACCATTTCTGTCTTGCTCGAAATTGAATTTAAACATGCAAAACATCTAAATCAGTCATCTAAAGTTTTACTTGAAGTCAAGTAGCAACATACATTTTACATCATGTTTTCTAATACTTGAAAGAAAAGTCATATATGAAACTTTTCACAAGAATCAAAAGTCCCAGTCATTTTGGAAATTCAAGGCTCGCTGCAATCCATTTATCTTCACCAATCGGCACAACTGTAATCCCCTCAGGGAGCACAATATCTGGAAAACTTGTATACACCTTAAGCTTGTTACCAAGCATGTAACTGCTTGTATTGGGCGTCTTAGCCTTGTTGAACTCAGAAATTCTAACACAAGGAAGTTCAGCATGTGAAAATGGAGAAGATTTGGGTGAAGATGAAGAGTGCATGTTGCTGATCTTCATTTTTTTGTTAGGGGGAAGTGGTAAAGATTCATTTTGTATGCCATTGTTAACTTGGAAATCAGTAGGTAATATCTCGTCATCCAAAAGCTCATCTGTTATAAACAAGTTCAATGGTCAGCATATTACACCTTTGAAAAAAGTAAACTAGTTTCACGATGGTTTAAAAAAGTGATTGATAATTAGTAAGATATGTTATTGGATGAATATGAATAAATTTACATACCTTCAGGGACATGTTTGAGTTTCTGTTTAGATTTAACAATGTGTGATTCATGAGTTGATTTTACTGCTTGTTTTTCTCCAATCGAGGAAGATAAATCAGCATATGTATGACGCCCACCTGTGCATGACATACATATTTATAAGCATAATCACAAACATTTCAAATTGAAAGTGTGTCTTCTTTTCGACGTATAATCGTGGCCAAACTTGTTTGGTTATATCGAAATTCTCCCTCAAAGTGATTCTTAAACATGAGTGCCGAACCAAGTAAATGAACTTACACTCTTTTAAGGTGATGTAAGCAATCTTTGCAGCATCTTCTTCTGCCTCTTTTTCGGATTTAGATGCCTTTCCATGAAATCCGATGCCCTCTACTTCCACAGTTGAGAAAAAAGTTGGCATATGAGGAGGACCAATTTGTGTAGTTTTATATATTGGTTTGGAAAAACCTTCTCTCTCTGATAATTCCTGAAGTAGATTCTTGGATGGACAAGATTCATCCTGAATATGTAGGATACAGATCAAAATTCAATTATAACTATTTTTAACGTGGATAAAACACAAACATAAAAGTAAACTTGAATAAGTTGGACAACTTCAAACACAGTTGATTTACCTTCTGAAACGTGTCAACAAATTTTGCAGCAGCCTGCTCTGCCTCTTTTATAGTGTTGAAAGATGTAGGGCTTTCAAATGATTTCCCATCAATAACAACAGTAGCTTTATAGTGAATGTTATGAGGTGGCCCCTCACGTTTAACCGTAAAAACAGGCGGATCAAGATTGTTCTTTCGAGCACAGTTTTGATGATCCATATCTGAAAGAATGAGTTGCTTATTGTTGTTAGATATATTGATGTTGAAATTGAAACGTAAAGTAATAATCACTTGAATAATAGTAGCAAAAGTATCAAAGATTTACAAACATATTAGTCAGTAAAGGGAAATAAAGTGTTTACCACTTATAATAACTGGAGATTGTTGTGGAACTGGACTCTCCTGAGGTTTGCAAGCTTTAACTTCCTCTTTTGAACCATACTCATTTGTTGGTTTTGAAGAACCTAAATGGAAATCATGAACCACAAACATTAGAGTAAAATTCTATGTAACCTTTAAATTTAATGTAACCTTCTAGTTTTTATTATCATATTGTTTTCTTTATCCTTCATTCAACTAGGCAGAATTGTATTAAAGGGAAAATATACAAGAAAACTTTCAAACAAAGTGATACGAAAAATATGATTCTAAAAATACAGAAATTTATGTGTAATTAGATGACAGAAACAGTTTATAAATTCAGTAAAAAGGTATCATAATTTCTGAATCAAGTGCTAACTCTCTACCACATATGTTTCTATCATATGAAGCTCACAAATCACAATCATAACTGATTAGAAAACAATCAAAGAGAACTCAAACAGAAAATTCATTTCAAGATAGCAAAAGTCTCAACTACAGAAAGAGAAAGAAGTAGGGTACTTGATAGAAGAGAAGTGAAGTTAAGGAAAGCTTTCATAGCAGCTTGGTTTTGAGCTTCTCCAGAGGAATTGAAGGTTTCAGAAGAAGTAAAGGTAAGGCCATTCACGAAAACAGTGCCCTTAAAGCTTGGATTGTGTGGTGGACCATCAACATGAATGGCAGAATACTTAGGCAAACTCCACCGTCTCCGGTGACACAACTCCTGCAGTTTCGACTTGTGCATTTTCACTTACACTCCTACTATTGATACTATATAACTTATAATTTAACAATCCTTACAAAAAGTATAGTGTAAAATTAAAATACTGAGGCATCACATTCACATGTTTATAAGGTGGAGTATTCTTTTGTCCCAGTTACACACATATTGTAGTATATATACATGATTAAATTGACATTGAAATTAATATTATTAACCATGTGAATATTAGTAGTACATGACAATAAACGGTTGCATGCAGAGAAATGCATTGGGCGTGAAGGAGAGAAGGCTCATGGAAAAATAGACAGTTCCTAACCAGGAGGATAGTGTTGTGTAAGCCATGTGGTCTGGTCAATCTTGAAGACTATTTTGGTGTTTTGTATACTTTTGTTTTCTAGTTTACAGCATTTTAAGAACATGTATGATATATGTTGACACTTTATTTATTTCACCTTTTTTAATATCATATCACTTGTTTTAAGTTTGGTTTTTTTGCTCTTTTTTTCTTCTACTTTGTCTCTTAATAAATTCTGATGCTTCTTGTTATAACTAATCATTATTATAATGTTAAGAAGTCAATCAATGACTGTTTGATTTGATTCTGAAATCTGAATGTTGTTTTCCGACTTTATTCACTTCTTGGTTTGTACTGGTACTATACTATACCATACCATACATGTGCATGCTGCAAGAACAGTTATCTTAGACCAGTAGACTGCAAGAAGATTGCAGGCAATGCTGTCTTTGTCCTTGCCTTAATCAAAATGGAAACAAAGCTTGCTAGAGACACTCCAAAAAGGATATTTGACCCCATAATCAAAATGGGAGATTACTTTATCTGCAAATATGCTTATCTGTTTTACTGTTTTGGATTGATGTTCTAATGTTGGTTTGATATTTTGTTATATAACTTTTAATTATCTGTTTTACAGTTTTGGATTGATTTTCTATCACTTTTAAACTATTGGACTGGAATATACTCATACAATGCCTAAAAGAACTACCAACATCAATTAAATTTACAATACAATTTAGTATAAAGTAGTAAAACCCGACAACTAGAGTTCTAAACATGAATTCAAATCATATTCAACAAAGTGCTAACTTAGAAAGATAAGAAATAAAAAAAATTTGGCATGCGTAACTAGTCTCAGTAGCGGGTGTTGTTTAGGGACATCTTCACTGGAGCGCCACAAGTAACAGCTTCTGTCGGTATTTTCCTAATTTTATGAACACCCTGAGCAAAAATAACACCCATTCCCAGATGCAAATGTGGTTCAATCTGACAATGAAATGCCCAAACACCAGGATTATCTGCCTTAAACCTTAATGCAGTCCAACCATATGGAAGCGTAACTGCAGTGTTCCTTAAAGGCGCACTTGTTAAATTACATTTCTTTTCATCAACACCTAGTTGGAATTTCCTTTCTCCATATCCCAAAACCCAAAAAGTGATGTCCATGTAAATGCTAAGCATGCATACAGATTTTATCAAGTAGTATTGAAAGTATTTACGATTATCTGACCTTGTGAGAAATAAGAATAAGATTATATCATTGTTTTCATTTTTGTCATATAACAGCATTTCACAGTTCACATTAGCTATTGTTCTTGATAGCAGCAATGGTAACACATTTTTAAAAAATGAAAATATCCAAAATATAAAAATCAATTCTATCTTTTTGATACTAGAACCATTTTTGTCTTTCCCGAAATTAAATACGAACACGCACAACATCTAAATAAGCCATCGAAAGTTTTACTTGAATTCAAGTAGCAACATACATATAATTTCATGTTTTCTAAAACTTGAAACTTGAAAGCAAAGTAATATATGAAACTTTTTCACAAGAGTCAGAAGTCTTCGTCATTTGGAAATTCCAAGCATGCTGCAACCCACTTATCCTCATCGATAGGCAGAACTGTGATGTCCTCAGGGAATACAAAATCTGGAAAACTTGTGTACACATTGAACCTGTCGCAAAGTAGGTAATTACTTGTGTTGTAAGTCATTGCCATGTTGGAGTCAGGAATTGTAGAAGAAGGAAATTCAGTATGTGAAAGTGGAGATGATTTGGGTAAAGATGAAGAGCTCATGTTGCTCATCTTCATTTTTTTGTTAGGGGGAATTGGTAAAGATTCACAGTGCATGTCATTGTTAACTTTGACATCATCAGTAGGTAATTTCTCCTGATCCAAACGTTTATCTGTAGGAATAAACACAATGTCATTAGCGTCCTCAATGATTAACGTATTACAACTTTGAAAAGGGTGAAATAGTTTCATGATGATTCAAAAAAGTTATTGATAAGTAATATATACTTTTGGCTGAAGATTAAGAAACAAACCTTCAGAGTTGAGGATCTGCTTGTATTTAACAACCTCTGGTTCAAGAGTTGATTGTAATGCTTGATTTTCTTTGTTAGAGGAAGAAAAATCAGCATACATATCAAGTCTACCTGTGCAAGACAATAATATTATCAAAGCTTAATCATTTTCATGGACATTCTGCCTATACAAACATTCAGCTATATGCTGCATCTATATAAAATTGACACTCCAGATTTCAGGCATATTTGGTGATCAGCACCGACAAGACACTGAAACATATGATTATATCGACGTAATAATAGAGGCCAAAGTTGTTTGTGATTCTTATGAATAAAAGAAAAATAAACCGAATTAACTTACACTCTTTTAAGGCAATGTAAGCAATCTTTGCAGCATCAATATCTGCCTGTTTTTTGGATCTAGATGCCTTTCCATGAAATTTCAAGCCCTCTACTTCCACAGTTGAGAAATAAGTTCGCATATGAAGAGAACCAGGTTCTATAGTTGTATATGTTGGTTTGGAATAACCTTCTCTCTGCGTTAATTCTAGTAGTAAACTCTTGGACGGACAAGATTCATCCTGAATAAATTGGATACAAAATCAAAATGCAACTAAAACTATTTTTAATTAAGATAGAGCACGATCATACAAGTAAAGTTGAATAAGTTTGACATTCAAACACATTGATATACTATTAGACCCTGTTTTGACAAACAACTTAATTAAGCGCTTTTCACATAGTTGCTTAGCATATAAGTGCTTATGTATAATCTATTTCTATAATAAAAACTATATAAAGTCAACTATTTTCATATAAGTTAAAAGTTATTTCCAGAAGCTATCCTAGCATGCTTAAGAAAATAAGCTGAAAAAAACTTATGGACATGTCATATGTTGTTTCCATAAGCTCGGCTAAACAGACTCACAAGTGATTATGCAGGTAGATAAGCTTAAGTAGATATTCTATTACTGATAAATTGGGTTATTGTCCATTAACATCTAAACGTCTTTTGTAACTCAACTATGATTTTTGCCAACCTTAGCTCAGAAAAATGTTATCTAACATCCAAAATCTAGTTATCAATTTAATGATCATAAAATGACAATTTGGAATCACACAAGAAATTTCAAGGACACTTACCTTCTGAAACAAGTCAACTGAAATCGGCAATTCCCTCAAAGCAATTTTTGCAGCAGCCTGTTCTGCTTCTTTTATAGAGTTGAAAAATGCAGGGCTTTCAAATGATTTCTCATCAATGACAACAGTAGCTTTATAGTGAAGCCTCTCAGTTTTGATTGTAAAAACAGGTGGATCAAGATTGTTCTTTCGAGCATAGTTTTGCAGATGTTTTTTGCTCAAACGGTTCGTATCTGGAAGAGTAAGTTGATTATTCTTGTTAGATAATGTTGAAATAGAAAAGGAAAGTAATTATATAAATAATAGTAACAAAAATATTTATATATTTGCAAACACATTAGTGAAAAAAGTGAAAGAAATTGTCTACCCGTTGTAATAACTGGAGATTGTGCAGGAAGTGGACTCTCTTGAAGTTTGGTAGCTTCAACTTTCTCTTTTGAACCATATTCATCTGTTGGTGTTGAAAAGCCTAGATGGAAATCATAAACCACAAACATAAGAGTAACATTGTATGTAACCTGTGAAGTTGATGTAACCTACTAGTTCCTATAATCATATTGTTTTCCTTGTCCTAGTCATTGCTAGGCAGAAGAGTAAAAGGGAAAATATGCATGAGGGGTTGGTCCTACGGTGACAAAATTTGATTTTGAATGAATTGATTCCGACTAAAGTTGAATTAAATGTAAAGTGATTTATGTTTAGAAGCATTCATATAAATGTGGTTTGAACAACAAATTCAATGCCAAAACTCAGTTGTAGAGGCAAAAGTGCAAAATTCTAGCTTCAAATTGAATCAATTCTACTTGAGAACAACCAAACATATCAAAATCAATTCTACTCGTCTAGAATCAATTTCGCCTCGTTCAAAAGTGGAATCAAACACACACAAGAAGACTTTCTAAAAATGTGATTCTAAATAACAGAAAATTATGCCTAATTACAATTCCATAACAGAATTCTATGTAGTCTATTATGAAACGACATGAACCCTTCAATACCATCAGAGAATCATATCATCTCTTCTGATAAAACAGTTTGCAAACTCTAAAAGCTCTTCTCATTATAACTGAATAAAAGCTAATAATTAATGATATAACAGTGTTGAGTCCCAATCACCTATGCTCATAACTCATAAGTAAACAATCTAAGAACTCAAACAGAAAACTTATTTGAAATACCACAAGTCTCAACTACAAGATCATAATCATCTCCAAAGAAAGACTAAAAGAATTTGAGAAAGAGTACTTGATAGAGGAGAAGTAAAATTGCGGAAAGCTTTCATAGCAGCTTGGTTTTGAGCTTCTTTGGAGGAATTGAAAGTATCAGAAGAAGTAAAGGTGACACCATTGACATGAACAGAGGCATTAAAGCTTGGCTTGTGTTGTGGACCGTCATTTGTGGCAGTGTATTTCGGTAAAGTCCACCGTTTCTGGTGGCATAGCTGCTGCAACTTGGTCTTGAACATTTTCACTTTCACTCCTTCCTACTATAGCTACTGCATGAACAAGATAAGATTAATTTGAAGAAGATATAATAGAACCATTTTTGAAAATGAAAAGTAAAACCAATGTCAACTATACTTACAAAAACTCTTGTATATAATTTGAATAATGAAGTATCACATATTTCATCACAGTTATATATATTGTAGTAGATATATGGTTAAAATTACGTGATATAGAGTTGCATGCTTTGTGTAAGCCATGTGGTGTATCTTGAAGCCTAATTTGGTGTTTTGTGTATTTTGTCTTTTCGTTTATAGCATTTTTAATTTTTTTTTAATAGAAGCATTCGTTTTGAGAATAAGTATGATACATTTTAATATCCTATGATATAGGTGGAAATTGGAATTGAGTGTTAGAGAAGTAATGTTATTGTTTGTTGGAACAAATTGTTAAAGAGAAAGGAAGAATGGTTTGGTGTCTGTCAAACTAACTGTGTTGTTGCCTTCACTAAAATGGATACAAAGTTGGAGATACTCCAAAAAGTAAATTTGACCCTATGCTCAAAATGGAGATTATTCTCTTTGAAAATATTCCTTTGTTTTTTACTATTTTGATTGATTTTATAATGTTGGTTAGAAATTTTGCTATAACTTGTTTTTCTTTAAATGTTTTTGTTATAACTTGTAATTATCATTTTCATTCTTATAGACTTAATATCAACAATTTTCTAGGTAAGTATACTCATGCAAATCTAAAGAGAACCAAAAACCTTGGTATTTAGTATTTAAAAATGGGCTTAAGTGCAGTTTTACCCCCTTATTTTGATTGAATTTGGATTTTGCCTCCTATTTTAAAACTCGGAATTTTACCCCCTCTATTTTGATTGATTCTGAATTTTGCCTCCCGTATTTTTAAACTCGGAACTTTACCTCCCCGTTTTATGTTTTTCAGGATTTTTCCCCTCCCCTTTATTTTATCCACATAATTAATTGTTTATATTAAATGTTTTTTTATTATTTATTTTTTAATGAAAAAATAAAACCAGAAAAATACTAAAACAATGAATAAAAAATACTAGAAAAAATGCATAAAACTAGTATGATCTCTAAAAATAAAATAAAAAACTAGTATGAAAATACATGAAAATAACAAATATTTAGAGGTGCAAACTAGTTTTTTCATGTATTTTTAATTGAATTTTTTCTTGTATTTTCATTGTTTTTCTATTTTTTTTGGTTTTTTTTGCCTTTTCTTGTTTTCTTTTTATTTTTTTACTGAATTAATATTTTTAATCATTTTTTTTTATTTTTCTAGTATTTTTTTTCTTTATTTTAAAATAGGGGGGCAAAATCATGAAAAACATAGGGGGTAAAACTCCGAGTTTTAAAATAAGGGGGGCAAAATCTAGATCCAATCAAAATAGAGGGGGTAAAATTCCGAGTTTAAAAATAGGGAGGGCAAAATCCAAATTCCATCAAAGTAGGAGGGATAAAACTGCATTTAAGCCTTAAAAATGTTATTTTGACATAAAGTTGACATCAAACATCACATATTATTAATTTATTATCTCTTTTTTCAATCAAATCAACACTTACATTGAGTGTATTTTTATGCAAGTTTCTATATAGTGTTAATTTTGTGTCAATATATTTTTTTTAGTATAATCTATCAATTATTTCTCCCTATAGCCTTCTTTCGTAGATCAATAACAAAACTCTCTTAAACAAAAAAAATGTATGATAAAAAGAAACAATTTATATGAAAAAAAATATGTTTTTGTATGGTGGTGATCAACTCCGTTAGTAGTATACATTTCTGTTGCCTATATACTTTCTTATGCCATTTTGCTTTTCAACACTTCACCGACCTAAGTCGTAAATTTAAGCAAAAACAATAAAAATGGCTTTTTTCAAAAGTGCGCTTTGAAATCATATAACACGATAAAAAAAGAAAAAATAAAAACTATACAACAATAGATACTTAACGTCTATGTAAATGTTAGAATGCCCCCAAAAAATCTCGACTCTAAATTTTTTGTTCTCAGTTCAGCTATACAACCATAAAGATTTTTTTTTTTCTAATTGGAGAATTTAGTTTTTTTTTTTTTTCCAAAACAAAGACAAGCATTGTCTTGTAGGTTTAGCATACTTGTACTAACATTTTCCATCCAGAACAATTAAAAGAACATGATCTTGTAAAACTTCAATTGTAATTCTAATGTAATTCCATTCCAAACAATTAGTATTATTATTGAGAAAACTTATCAGATTTTTAGGCTAAATTAAGTATAATATATGTAAGTTAAGTATCTGCCTAAATCAACTCAAAAATGGACAGCTCCTTTGATTATAGGCTGCAAGGGGGCATCTTTCTGAGATTTTGAGCATCAGAATAGCATTACTCCAAATCCCCCCCACCCCCCAGTTATCCAACAAAACTCACTAGAAAAACTGATAAACAAAGACGATTGAACAGCTTATTCATATGCCTATTCATATACTGTAAAATGCATACCTACAACAAAAAGAGCATCATGTGCGAGAACAAAGGACGGACTCTTATATCAAAACATTATTCAAAATATATAGCATTTAGTTTTCCAACTGGAGCACGTCCTCTCACATAGATAGATGACTTTGTAGTCTCATTATCAACTCACTTTCAACTAGCTAGCTGTTTGCGAATTAGCTTGGCAGCATCAACCATGTTGGTGAGAGCAGGCTTAACCTCGGTGTATTTTCGCGTTTTAAGACCACAATCTGGGTTGACCCAAAGGATGTTGCTTTCAAGAACAGCAAGCATCTTGTTGATTCTGTCAGCAATTTCTTCTGTGGGTGGAATCCTTGGTGAGTGAATATCATAAACACCAGGGCCAATGCCAGCACCATATTTAACTCCCTCGCGGAAGACAGATAGCAACTTCTCATCTGATCTGGAGTTCTCAATAGTGATCACATCTGCATCCATATCTATAATTGAGTGAATGATGTCGTTGAAGTTTGAGTAGCACATGTGAGTGTGAATCTGGGTAGTGTCTTGTACACCACAGTTTGTAATCCTAAATGAGTGAACTGCCCAGTTTAGATAGAAAGACTCCTCAGACTTCCTTAGAGGCAAACCTTCTCTTAGAGCAGCCTCATCGATCTGAATGACGGTAATACCGGCTTTCTCAAGATCCTCAACCTCATCCTTTATAGCCAAAGCAATCTGGTAGCAAGTCTCAAATCTAATAACAATAACATATGCATTATGTTAAATGAAACTGATACTGCAAAATGAGTTTCATTCAAACTTGCACAGCAGCAATAAAGGTTTTTTTGCATACCTAGGCTGGTCATCTCTAACAAAGGACCAGTTTAGAATTGTAACAGGGCCGGTAAGCATTCCCTTCATTGGCCGTTTGGTCAAACTTTGAGCTGTTGAAGACCAGAAGACAGTCATTGGTTTGGGACGGCTCACATCACCATAGATAATTGGTGGTTTGACACAGCGGGATCCGTAGGATTGCACCCACCCGTTGGCCGTGAAAGCAAAGCCAGATAATTGTTCTCCGAAATACTCAACCATGTCATTCCTCTGAATTGCCAAAAAAACAAATTCAACTAATAAAATATTTATAGTTTTGGATCGTATTTGTACACAAGAAAGAAGCCCTCATTAAACCACTGAATAAATAACAAATATCAGCTTCATACCTCAGGCTCTCCATGCACCAAGACATCAATGTCGAGCTCTTCCTGGATCTTCACGACATTGTTTATTTCCTCCTTAATGAAACGGATATACTCCTCCTCAGAGATCCTATTCATATAATGACATATAGCAGGTTAAGTGTTAAAATATGTGATAATCATGGAATGTGGTAGATAACTTGAGAAGACTTATGCTTACTTGTTGGCCTTGAACTCGCGGCGAACCCTTCTAAGATCTGCAGTCTGAGGGAAGGATCCAATTGTAGTGGTTGGAAGACTAGGAAGGTTCAGTTTCTTCTGTTGCGCATCCAATCTAGAACTGACATTAGTGGCCCTTCGATGATCTGACCCCTTAAGAGCAGCAGCCTGAGAAAACGAAACTAATATAATGTAAGAATTCTACTAGCTTAAAATTTATCAGATACGGAAATAACATAAATGAAATAATGAAGAGCACTAACAGCCTTCTGGACAGCCTCATTTGTCACCCTTGGGGAGGACTTCCTTGAAGCCAAAGCAGCAGCATTAGAAGAAAAGTAAACCTGCAAAATGTCACACATTCAGAAGCAGGAAAGAAAAAAAAGTATGAGTCAAAACATCCTTAGAGGGTACAATGTACCTCATCCTTTTGTCCAGACAATGCATTGGCCAAGGCATTTACTTCAACTATTTTTTGTGCTGCAAACGCAAGCCAAGATTTAATTTCTAGGTCCAGCTTGGTCTCATTCACCAGATCAACTGCAGTGTGTAGAAGAGAACAGGATGTGGAAACAACAACTTTCTCTGCAAAAGAAAATTATAATTCAAATTCAGATTGTAGCATGCTGAACATGTACGTGTGTGTGTATATCAACAGAACAAGAGAGAGTGAATTATAAGTACCCTTTCCAACAATGTCCCCAAGTTCCTGCAAGGTGTTCAGCGAAGATTCAAGATTATTGGCCCAAATATTTCTTCCATCAACAATACCAGCAAAAAGAAGTTTTCCAGATGGAAATCCTTGCTTGATCAAATCAAGGGTCTTTGTTCCACGGACAAGGTCAAATCCATATGCAGTAACAGCCTTCAAGGAGGTGAGTGTTTTGTATGCTTCCGCGGGGACATCAGCAAAGTATGTCTCAACCAGCACATTCAAACCAGATAAAGTTGATTCTAGCTCTGCATAAGCATAATTAAATGCCTGTAACTGGTGAGCATCAAGATCCTTGACAAGGGTAGGTTCATCAAACTGGATCCAAGTAGCACCAGCAGCCTTCAGTTCAGTAACCACTTCCCTATGATAAATTACAAAGTACGATTAAAATTTAAAACAAATAAAATACATGATTCAAGAACATATCAGTACATTAAGGCCTTACTTATAGACAGGAAGGATCTTGTCAATTAGGGAAAGAAGTGAAAATGACTTCTCAACACCCTTAGCTGGTTTTGACAGCAACAAGTAGGATACTGGTCCCACAAGAACAGGTACGGTATTAACTCCTAGCTGCATAGAACCAAAATACATTTTATAAACATCGGGCAATGAAATGAATAATTCAGAATAAAATTCTCTTGTAACAAACATTCTTCTCAGGTTTCAATCTTCTTTAGTATATCATTGGTCAGGTAGTGAAGATTCTTCAAGACCAGAGTATTCAGTAGTTCATTAAAAATAATTAAATCAAATTTAAGATACTTAAGCTAAAGCAATTTTAAACTTACAGCTTTGGCCTCGTTGTATTCATCCACTGCCTTGTGTGATGCATAGGAGAACTTAACATCTGGACCCAATTCAGGAACAATGAAATGGCTGTACCATAATAGATAATGATTTTGTCACAACTATGATAAATATCAAATCAAATTACCAAACTCAACTTGTATTTATATATTTATATGAAACACAATGATGAATATAATGCCTATCAAATATAGATACATTCTTTCAGTTATTTCAAATTACTACAATATTATGTATAGTTATGCTTATGCATCACAATATCCATTCCTACACCTTTCTGAAATGTATAACTAAAAATTAAGAAAAACTTTTCTAACAGGGGTTACTTACTAGTTGGTGTCAAACCACTTGGTCATTTCCATAGCTGGCACAGATGCATTTCCTCTCGCCATGGAAAAGTAAATATCAAAACCAATCTCCCCACCATTCCATTTATATCTGTCAGGAACTGCACCGAGCATGGCTGTTGTGTCCAATACTTGATCATAGTATGAGAAGGTGTTGCTTGGAATATGCTGAATTCCAGCATCAGCCATCTGCTTCCAGATAGCTGATCTAAGGTTAGCAGCAACCTGCTTCAATTCCTCAGCACTACTCTTTCCATCCCAAAATGATTCCAGGGCAAACTTAAGCTCCCTCTTGGGTCCCATGCGGGGATAACCAACAATATGGGATGACATCGCTCTGTTATTGCAAACACACAATTTGAATACATCATAAGGCCACTCAATTAAGGTAAAAAAAAAATGTTTCTTGCAAATCTACTATACATTTGTAAAATGAGGACAAATCAATAGGAATGTGGCATTCATAGTTCATAGAAATATGTTGGTTCAACACAGCCAGATAAATCAATGAAGCACAAGGTTTATTAAGAAAATCGGTGAAGATCAAATTACAGACAAAATGTAGCAGAGTGCATGTATATTGCATGTGTAGGAACCAAATTTAACAATGTCTAATTTTATGAACCAGCTCTGCCAAAGCTTTGGCTATCAGGTAAAGAAACACATGTGACATGATAGTTTTAATATTATATCTTTAACAAGTCTTTTCACATAAGAGTCCTCTAGTCTAGAAGCGTGGATGATGCACAATCCCACCAACCTTGAGCTAAAATTCAGCTTTTTATTAGAAGAAAGGTAGCATCAAAAATCAAACTCTAGATAACTTGGTGATGGAGACTTCAATAGAATGTAAACAACTTAAAAATGAAATCTTTCTATTGTATTCATTTCAAGTTCCCAACCTACAAACCTCAGAGTCTCCATTTCATCAACCCATCCTTCCTATTGTTCAAAAGAGTTGTAAATCACATACATAGACACTCCACATGACACTGACACACAGATACCGATAATAATTTAAGGAAATGAATGTGATTAAACGCAATCACATGCGTCATTGTCAGACACCGAACCCGCAATTGATACATAGCAAAAATTTCTCAAAATTCAAAGTTAAATACAATTATAAATAAAACTCATAACATATTAAGAGCTAGAAATCATAAATAACAACAACTAGTAAAATTGTGAATAAACCCAAATGAAATAATTAAACTACTCTACTGAAATGAAGAATAACACCAAAAAGAAAAATCAAGTTACGAACTTTAACGTGCAGAAAGCATAAAAATCAAATTTTGAAGACATGAAAAAAGAAAAATCATAAAGGGCAAGCTGAAAACGTAAAAACTCATTTCCGGGATGAAAGTAACCAGCAAAAAAAAAGCTGAAAAAATGAGAGAAGAAAGTGGAAAGGTAAAGTTTGAAACCTGGAAGAAGAAGAAGAAGCACGAACGGAGAAACGAAGAAAGGAGCGTGGTGGTGAGTGATAGTGATAGTGATAGTGATGAGAGAAAGAGAGAGAAGAGAGTGAGAATTTGAAGGACGGCGTGAGACACTGGAATGATAATACTTTGTTCATTTACACGCACCTACCCCTTCACTCTTGCCCCCCTTGTCTATCTCATTTCTTCTTCTACTACTTTTTTTTAATGGAAATTCTTAAATAAATTTTAATTTTTGGAGATTTATTTTAAGTGTTTTTCAATTCAGAATTGCTAATTTCATACCAACAAAAATTCAGACAATTTTTTTTATTTCTTTAATTATGTGGAGATATTTATACAATGACAAAAATTAAGAATAAATAAATAACAATTTGAATAACGAATTTCATACCAACAATTGATTGGTCCAAATGGTAAGAACTATTTGAAAATGTAATAGCCTAAATTGATTCTTTGGTATATTCTTGCGGCCAGTTTAATCTCAAATTTTACATGCTACTTTCAATATTAAAATAGAATGTAAATAGATTTAGATTCTATTAATATATTTTAGTTGAATTTTACATTCTATTAATAAATTTATATATTATTGCGGCCTAGTAAATTCGACTACGGTCCAAATTTCTCACGAGGGTCATTAAATGTTCACTAAAATAAGTAGTTAATTTTTAATAGCAAAAAAATTTGTTAATTTTCAAATATTCTATAACTATGGTGAATTTCATTTTAAATTTGAGAAAAAATTAATTTGTTATGGGTTAGTTTGTCCAATAAAAAGGTCCGATAAAAAACAATTAGTTAAGAGATAGCTAACTTCTGAGTTATCTCATTCTTGATCCATCTTCTCATCATCATTATACTCTTTGTCCTGATATTCGGTGTTTCAGCTCCTTCTGCATTGCAAACTGTCCGTGAATCTATGAAGCACTAACACATACACCACATACTGACACGTCAATACTTTGAGAAAATGATATAACTTAATGCAATTACTTGTGTCGATATCATGTTGTGTCTAACACTGACATATGTTATACAACGAAGCACACCTTCGATCAGAATTGTCAGTGCTACACAGAAGATGATACACAGATGAGAGAACTTTTCAATTTGCCACTGATTCAAGTGAAGCTGCACAATAATGCATTTATTTATGTTAGTTTCTAACTCTAAGGTTAGCTTTCTACACTTATCTTCTCCCACAATAAGAAGCCGTATGAGTTCTGCAACACCTCTATAGTGTAGATTTTGTAGCTAAATCAAATGATGCTATTGTGCTCCGGCTTTCTTGTGCCACAAGTTGTGTGCTCCATGTGTGAAAAGTCTTTGATCTTAGAATGAAAATGAAAAAAATAAAGTAATTTTCCTTTTATATTAATGTTGCTATTGTGCTGTAATTTGAAGGGGAAAGTTATTATCAATTATGTTAGTTTCTAATGCTGTAATAGGTAGTTATCTTCAGTCTTAATTTCTTATTATCTTCTCCAACTATGGGAACCTCTATGAGTTCTGCAACAGCTCCATGTATCTAATAATATAGCCAAATCAATGTTATTGTGCTCCTGCTACTTTATACCACTAGTTGTGTGATACATGTGTGAAAAATATTTGGTATTTAGAAAGTATACCCATTGCTCTTACAAAAGAAAAAAAATTGAAAACATAACACTTACTCCTGCACCTACTAAACTAAAAATCAGCACAATTGATTCCAACTTTCTTCTCAATTAAAATTGTTTTACATTGGGTAAAATATATTTTCAGTTCCTATGAAATTTTAAAATTATGATTTGTAGTTTCATAATATTTTCTGTCAGCAGTTTTAATACCTATCTAAATCAAAATAGATCAATATCTTTCGGAATGCTGCCAAACTCTCCAAATTAGGGATGGCAATGGGTACCCATTGGGCAGGGTACCATAGTGCCCATCCCCGTACCCGCGTTTTAAAAAAATCCCCATACCCGAGCCCATACCCTCGTGGGTAATAAGTTTGGTGCCCGTCCCCATACCCTATGAGTATCTAAGTGCCCGTACCCGAACCCATTACCCGCACTTTCACAACAAAAAGATAATAAATAATAAAAAATATCACAACATAATTAAAATATGATCTGAAATATTCTAAATCAACATATCAAATATTATGCATCATATTATTTAGCCAAAAAAAAGCACTTTAAATAAAAAAAAAGAAATGCATATTACAATAAATATCAAAGACTTTGGATTAATTAACTAAATTTAATATAAATAAAATTATTGGTATAATATATATAATGTGCGGGCATGGGGCGGGGTGGGCACTAGAGTGCCCGTACCCACACCCATACCCGTTCAAATTTGTGGGTAATTACCCGTGCCCATGCCCATACCCAACAATGCGGGTATTTACCCACCCATCATGAGTATTTTTTGCGGGTGCCCACTGGGCTTGGGTCCAATTGTCATCCCTACTCCAAATGCACTGGGTTATGATAATGTTTTTCTTAATCTACAATTACTTTAATAAACTTTATTAAATCTTAATTACATATGATATAGCACACAGAAACAATATTTTATTATTAAGAGCACTGCGCCCTTACAGAAACAGATGCTCTCAGAAACTAGAATGAAGATACACCATGTATGGATCATGGACACTCTAAACATGGTGAGTTATCTCTATTGGATACCTATCGGATACCGGTACTCCACCGATATTTGCGGATACATATCTATTGAGTATTGGAATTAAAATTTTAAAAAATGTTTTATTAGATGCTATAAGATACTCCCTCATTTCCTTTTTAAGTGTCGTTCTAGTGCGAATTTTTCTTTCCTCTTTAACTGTCGTTTTGGTATTTTTAAGGGTATGATTTGTCAATTATACCCTTTGTCAATTACTCTTATATTTTTCAATAAAAATAATTAATGCTATATATTTGAAACACTAGAGTTTTTTTTTTTTAAAACAAAGCTTGTTTGAATTTTTTTAAACAAATTTTGTTTCTTGTTACCTTAAAATTTAAACAAAATTTTGTTACCTATAATAATGGATCCATGAATAGTTAAAATTCTATAAATAAGATGAGTAGTAATTGTTAAAAATTTCAAATGCAAAGTAAAAGAACAAATCTAAGAGAAAAATAAAATAAAAGACTCCATGAATGTTCGCATCGAAGAAAAAGTGGAAGACTCATTGGAACGACTGGTGGAAGGTGAAGAGGGAGAAATAGTTGAAGACTCGTTTGACAAGACAGAAGAACAATATTTAGAAAATTGACAATTGTTTGTTATGAGAGAGAAGTGTGCAAAATAAAATAGGAATTTGTTGGAGAAAAAGATAATAACTAACAAAATATTTGTTACGAAAAAAAGTTAACATATTAAACTTATTGGAAAGAGAAAGTGTGTGAAATATATTGGTGGATTAAAATGAGTGTATAATAAGAAGAAAAATGTGTAAAAATACACTTTGCTATTTTAGTGTTAATATTCTAAAATGACACTTAAAAAGGAACGGAGGGAGTATTCAACAAATACACACGGATATTTATACGAACTTCACATATACATATCTTAGAAAAGATGAATGGTAAAAAATGAGACAATGTTATAAGAATTTAGTGAAAATGTGTATGATTCAATTTAAGGTGTGAATTGGTTGAATCGTCTCTCAATGTATGATACTTAAAAAGTTTTGTTAATTATGGATGAAGGTAATGAGAGTGAGTACAATTGGTCAACATTATACAAAATTTGTTGAGTTCTTTTAAAGAAGTTTTTGTTGATATCCTCAAAATAAGAATGAAAATAGATTTATATGACAACTATACATTTTTTATTTTAATCACAAATATTATTTTTTTGTAAAGTGTGATCTATATTATTATAGTTATTGAAGACTATCAATGCATATCTCTTTTAAGTATTATACATACAAATTAGTTTTATTATAAAGATTTCGTTAACGTAACTGTATCACATCATAAATTTTAAAAAATTTGCATATCTGTGTATGCGTATGTACCCCACTTGTACTACATATCCAAACTTCATAGAAGATCCGGTACAACTACATCAATCACACCAATAGGTTAGAGGAAAAAATATATCGTTAACTTTCAAAGTTAATTACAAAGTGCTAAATTGTTAAATAACTTGATACATGATTCTAGAAAAAGGAAATCAAGAAAAATCAATTACAT
>Ga0315914_1003149_pt1 | contig 25131 bp, 8 predicted proteins | sample MpolenodulesMG_FD_203920 | JGI IMG/M metagenome (GOLD analysis project Ga0315914, IMG submission 203920) | Medicago polymorpha root nodule microbial communities from Los Angeles, California, United States - elongated nodules | ecosystem: Host-associated > Plants > Roots > Nodule | place: USA... | reverse complement strand
GTAAATATGTGATATTAATGTTTTCAATTCTTGAAATATGTGCATTTATATCATATATTTACTTCAAAACTATAGTAATTGACAATCTCCATTTATTTAGAAAATGGAGAGGATCTTCACCCAATATTATTAGTGAATTTATTTTTTTATTCAATCGAAATGTACTGTAACAAAAAAAACTGAAATGTATTTACAATAAATTACTAAAAAAACATATATTGTTGAATTAGGTATCAAATTTTCACTTTTTTTTTCATGGTAATAAAATTAAGATGGAATTAAAGAACGAAATAATAAAGATATTGATGATTTGATCCTCACTTTCCTCTCCCAATGTAATACTAGCAGTGATGGTTTAACAAAATAAAAATTTCCACTCCTTTGTTGTGGTACCAAATTTTCAATTATTGTGTTGTAGATTTGGTCCCTAAAAATAACCCAATGTAACCCCATTCATTGGAGAAATATTTGGGTGCCATAGTTTTTTGGTGTCATTGATGATATAGGTTCATTTTAGATGAGAGAGAATGATGAATGAATGATTAAAATAAATTATTTAGATGAGAGAGAATGAGTTGGTAAGAGAGATAGACACTAATGTACAAGTGCTATCCCATTCATTGAGGGGAAAAAAAGCAAACTTTGAGTTATTAACGTCCGTTTGTTGTGTTGGTAAGTTTGTCCCCCTCAACCAAAGAACTTTCCTTCTGGTTTCGATAGTCTTAATAATTTGGCTCTGTTTTTCTTTAACTTAAAAGCTAACAACTTATTTTGTTGGCCCACTGCTTGGACGTTCCAATGTGATTCATTGCTTTGTTTTTTCCTCGATTTTTCGTGGTTTTTTTCTTCTTCACTTTATCGGCTGTCTTGTTTTATACATTGTGGTTTTATGTTGATGGACAACTCTTTTATGTTCACCAGCAATAGACAAAAGAGTCTTCCTCCAAGCCAGCAAATACAAAAGTACAACAACAGAAATTTCCTTGATAGCAATACCATAGGTATAGGAAGGGCATGGTATTTTGTTGGGCTACCTATTTGATCAAGCGTAGGTAGTTTCCAACTGAATTCTACTCTTCTTCCAACAAGTTTTGCTCTCACCCAACCAAAATGACCAAAATACCCCTGCGTGAGTTAACTACTACATTGCACTCTAAACAACATCTAAACTACAATTTCTAACTTAATTCATCACTAACAATCCTAAAAACTAACATGCAAGCCAAATTTCTAAAAACCTAAAAATGTCTAATTTCTTCAAAAAATAAAAAATTTCAACAAAAAAAAGCAATTAAGTAGAATAAGCAACGCTTACTTGTTCAATTGTGTGATTTGATGATGATTTGCTTGAGCGCACTTGGAGGGGAAAAAATCGTATTTTGGATGAAAAGAAAAGTGAAGTGTTATGTTTATGTGTTGTTGTCATATATACTTAAGTCACGCAGAGGCATAATAAGGTGTGTGAGTTAACTCACGCGTGGGTATAATAATCAATTCAGTTGAGCGCGAGTGTTTTGTGTTGGCTAAAGAGCATAATTCTTTCCAGCTTATATTTTTATTGGGCCCCAGTGGAAATATGAAACAAAAAACAAGAAAACTGTACTCCAGACCCCCACACTTATTCCTCCACCCCCAATTAAAAATACACTTCCCATTGTACTTTTTTTTTGGATAACAAGAGGGCCTACACGTAGAAAAGAAAAAAGAAATTACAGCTTGATCAAACAACGAGTGGACAATCTAATACAGACAGCTGATAACAAGTGTCTAACTAGAGTTTTAAAAAAAAAAAAAAAAAGTGTCCAACTAGAGTAGGACAGTCATCGTGAACTTACTCAGTTGGTAAGGACAATGTAGGACAAAATTCATAAGTATTTAAAAGACAAACCACCTACCTAGACACACGGAACATTTGCCAAAACATCCACACAAAAATTCTCTTTACTATACAAATGACGAACATTTTAACTAACTCTTTCTAAAAAAAATTAATTTCTAAAAAAAAAGAGTTTTAATTTTTTTTTCAGTTTCAAAAAATTTAACAATCAGGAATGTGATATTTTTATCACTTAGCCATGATCGAACTTCTAGACAGTTGAGTATTCTCAAGTTCTTAAAAATCTTCTAATCATGTCATCAAAACCAGCAATCAAGAAAGATCACCAACTCCATTGGTCCATTTCTCCTCGATTGAGGCATGGAGAATGGAATCCCTCTTGATTCTTTAAATATTTGCAGCATTTTATATCCTTGTTCGTGTAAGTTAATAAACCTGTGATTTTTTGCAGATGATAGGAATGGGAACGCTTGTGATGATGCCCATTTTGGGTGATCTCTCTGATAAGTATGGGAGGAAGGCCATTCTCACGCTCCCTATGACCCTCATGATTATCCCCTTGGGTACTTCTACTTTCAGTTGAACGTGACATTCTTTTTATGGAACAATAACCTACAATTTTTTATTTTTTTTATAAAAGAAAAGCTATTATTGACAAGATGTGTTTAATATATTCCTCAAAAAAACAGAAGAAGATGTGTTTAATATAAACACAAATCTATAGTTTTTTAGTACATAATGCAAGTGTTTAGCTCTATGACCTCCAACATTTTATTATTAACTGAAAATCCTTAGGTAATAGTAGTAGGTTCCATTTGGTTCATGAAAGTTGTTGTATACACATGTTATAAGGCTGAAAAACACATATAAAAGACGAAAATACCTCTCGGTAGTTAACTGCCGAGGAAAATAGAACCGGCTGCAGTTAACTACCGAGGAAAACTTCGGCAGTTAATTGCCGAAGAACTTAAAACCTGAAATTAAATAAGGAAATACACCAAAGTTTTTCCTTAATTAAATTTAATTATTTAATAAGGAAATATTTGTAATTAATTTCATTGATGTCTATCATTATTCATAGGTTTGACTAACCTATTATTACTTTATAATATTTAAGATATTATCCATCTCTAATTCAAATAATTATACGGGAAATTATGAATGGTACGACATATTTGTCGACGAAAATAAACGAAATATTTTCATCATATAAACATTTTCACCTTCTAGTAGCATAAATTCAATCATGATTTGGGCACTTGTGTACCAATCTTGTCACTATCTCACACATTTTCTTCAATTAATTTTTCAAAATATATGTTTATATAACACAATGAAATTGCTTTCTGAAATCTTTTCTTCATAATATTGCCGACTCCACCTTTAGTTTACTGCCATGAGGCAAGAGCACTATTAAGAATAAATATTAAGAATATATATTGGTCAAGATTAAGAATATTTTTTTATTAAGGTGTTCTATGTTTATTTGTTTATATTAATCTACATTTTTATTCAGAAAAACCTCTTTGATAATTACAAATATTACTGGTTAGTCAAACCTATGAATATTGACAGACATCAATGAAATTAATTACAAATAATTACAAATATTTCCAACCCATTTGGGGTTGGCCTAGTGGTTGGTTTCAGGTTCGATTCCCTCTAGTGCCAATTTCGGTGGGCTAAGTCCATACAGAGCTTACTCTGCCTTTAAACGGGGCACTCGCAAGTGGGCGGTGGGATTGGTCCCCTCGGATTAATCAGTCCTTGGATCAGATACCGAGTTTTCAAAAAAAAATTACAAATATTTCCTTATTAAAGAATTAAATTTAATTAAGGAAAAACTTAGGTGTATTTCCTTATTTAATTTCAGGTTTTAAGTTCCTCGGCAGTTAACTGCCGAAGTTTTCCTCGGTAGTTAACTGCAGCCGGTTCTATTTTCCTCGGCAGTTAACTACCAAGGGATATTTTCGTCTTTTATATATGTTTTTCAGCCTTATAACATGTGTATACAACAATTTTATTTGTTCATTTTGAAAGTGGTAAGATTCATATAAATTTCATTTAATTATAGGGTGAATGTTGAAAACTTTATTACTGGTTAGAGATGTTGGGTTTAAGAAAAGTGACTAGACTCCCACAAATATGATAAATTAATGTTGGAATCTTAGTTGTGAGATGTGCCTATATTTGGTTCTCAATAAACAATATGTTAAATATAATTATTTGTAACAGACGGATGCTATGGAAAATATTCAAAAAAAATGTATTTTTTTTTAAGGAAAAAAAATGTATTTTAGATTCTAGCATTCACGAATGAATATATGCATTAGAGAAATTATTTTTTAAAATTTTTGCAACTTTTCAAGTGGTTAATGTAGATATAATATATAGTTAATTATGTTCATTAGATGATTAAACATAACTTCATTAACCACATATTTGAATGTGATTAACCAAACTTTTCATATATTTAAACTGACGAGTTTTGACAGATGTATCTTTTTATCATATAATGTACATTCTTGATCACCTATTTGCAATGCGTTAACCAATAAAAGAAATTTGGTCAAATTTTAGTTGTTTAAATGTCAGAATAGCGTGGATGGGTGTAAATACAAATTACTTAACCATGGCACAAATTAATGGCTTTAATGGTAACTATCTAACTAATAATGTTTGAAATGTACTGCCTCTGGATGATTCGCAGGCATATTAGCTTACAGCAGAACGAAAACATTCTTCTACGTGTACTACGTGTTTAAGATCATCATTAACATGATTTGTGATGGATGTGTTCCTTGCCTCGCTCTAGCTTACGTCGTAAGTACAACTAAACTCCAATTTCTCTGCATTTTCCTTTACCAAACAACATTTCAGAAATTTGTATCCAAATTTTAAATGAACAATATGTACATAACAATTAAATTTAACCAACTTAGATTTATTTGTTTTATAAATATAATGTAGGCAGATAACGTTCCAGAAGGTCGAAGAAGCAGTGCATTTGGAGTTCTTTCAGGGATAGGATCCTCAGCGTTTGTGTGTGGGACAGTTGCAGCTCGTTTTTTATCCACTGCTCAAACTTTTCAGGTGCTTAGTTTTCCTCTTTTAATGCTACTTTCTCTAGTTTGGTACTTGGCACTAAATCCCTATTTATGTTTTATCAATTGTGTTTTCTCCTTCAACAATAAGGTTTCAACTTTTGTTGCGGTGCTCGGAGCAGTGTACATGCAAATTTTTCTTCGGGATTCAGTCGTCGATGAAAATCAACTTTATACCCCAATCATTTCACAAGGAAAGCCCCCAACTGCTAAAATCAACGGAAAATCAAAAGCGAACATGCCACTTTTGAAAGCATTGAGCTCTTTACGAGATTTAACCTCCTTCCTCAATAGTAGGTGTGCCAATTTTCATTCTTACACTATTAAAACTTACACATTTAGGACTAAGTTTATTTGCTTGTTTTGCACTGTAAATCTGAATAAGTATTGAAGCAACAATATAATTTTCTGTCAAATGAGATACTTAATAAATTTTTAAAAATGTGGAATTTAAGGATAACCTGGACTATCATGTTAACCAAATTTTTATTTCTACTAGAAAACTTAATATTATTACAAACATAACATAAATAAAACTTGTTGTAACAGGCCAATCGATGAGGTCCATATCTTTCGACAAAGACCATTACAGTGGCCTCTACCTTGTTGCTATGAAATAAATTTTGATTAATTATGTAACTAAAACATAATTTGTGTGATTAATAACTAGTATTTTTATTATGTTAATAAAGTATTAATTAGTTGAATGTTGAGTATTGTCGGTTTAATGTTAGTAGAACAAGAAATACATATTTATGAATAACTATTTTAATTTTGTATGTTATAATTGTTATCCATGCATTTTCTAATTTGCAGCAAGATTATCACTCAAGCATCAATTGTTGCATTCTTCAGCAACCTTGCAGATGTTGGCCTTCATGGTTCAATGATGGTATTTTATGGTTTTCAAGTTTTATCATAAAATTTAGATATCATGTATTTTTTAACCTTAACTTAGTTTGTGATGACACTATTGTTTGTGTGCAGTATTACTTAAAGGCCCGGTTTCATTTTGATAAGAATCACTTTGCCGACTTAATGATCATTTCTGGTATTGCAGGGACTGTGTCACAGGTAATTTTTGTAAGGCTTGATTTTAGTTGTCCAATATCAACTATGTTTAGTTTACCTTTTTTTCTTGTCAAATCTTCAATTTCTTTGAGTTTATAGTATAAATATTAATATTGAACATTGTCGGTCACAGCTTTTTCTGATGCCCATCTTTGCTCCTACTTTGGGCGAGGCAAGGCTTCTTTCGGTTGGACTCTTTTTTCACTGTGTACATGTAAGCATTTTGCCTTCTGCAAATTTTTGTAAAAAATACACATATTTGTAAATTCTAAATCAGTTGTAATCAAATTGAATGCAGATGTTCATTTACAGCATAGCATGGTCCCCTTGGGTATGTCTTTTGCTATTCTATTGCTAATTACAAGTTCATCTCTCTGTCAAGTATTGTATAACGTGTAGTAACTTATTTTATAAGTGGAATTTGCATATGTATGCTTCTTATATGTATTCTCACTTATACCTTCTCATTTTATGTTGTATTAATTATTAAGGTATACATGTTTACAGGTTCCTTATGCTGCTGCAATGTTCTCAATTTTGTTTGTTTTTTCACAACCTTGTGTGGGTTTCATTCCTCATTCCATATATCTTTGGTTATCCTTTTAAATATACTTCCCCCTTTCTTATTCAAAATAAAATTTTAATTAATTTACTTTTGCATTTTTGCAGATACGAAGTATTGTTTCTAAACAAGTTGATCCCCGTGAGCAGGTATCATATTTATTATTAATAGTATTGGTTAGTGGTAATATTTTTGTAAGGCAAATGAGATAACATGACCTTTCTATTTTATTTTCTATGACTTCATAGGAAAATAGGAAAAAGTTGTACATAAAATATATTGATTAGGAAAAAAATTGAATGGCACCTAAGAACACACTAAAAGGAAGACATGATTAGAACTTAGTCAACTTCTAATGGATGAAGAACCACTTGATTTTGCATGATTGAATGCTATTTTAATTTCTTTTTTTATTCTTGGTAGACAGATTATAATCTATTAAGTTGTTTTTTTTCTTCTCACTTATCTTCTTATTTCAGGGAAGGGCTCAAGGTTGCATCTCAGGCATATGTTCAATTGCACATATTGTATCTCCCTTGGCTTTCTCTCCATTAACGGGTGAGTGGAATGTCATAATGTTCCATCATGTTCATATTACTACAGAAAATTATTAACAAACACCTATTCTCTTTTTTCAGCTCTATTTCTATCTGAAAAGGCACCTTTTAATTTTCCTGGCTTCAGTATAATGTGTATTGGAATTGCTTCGGTAAGAACTTACTTTAATCAAAGTTACCATAATGTGTATTGTGTCCATATTTGTATGATTCTTTCTTGTCTAATTATATGGCAATTTATATGATTAATTTTTGTTTGCAGATGGTATCTTTTGTCCAGAGTATGATGCTTAGGGTGGTTCCTTCCATTTTGAGTTAGATGGACATAGTTGATCAGAAATCTAATTTAAAAGATCGTCAATATTTGCTCAAAGTGGAATCCTTCTTTATCTATAGAAACTTTGTCTTTAATTGTGATTTTGATGCGGAAGAAAGATGTTGTTGAATAAGCATACTCTCACAAGTATTGATAAGCTTTTGGCTTAAATGCACTTTTTACCCCTATGTTTTAAAAAGTTGCGATTTTGATCCCTTTTAAAAAAAATGGATATTTTGACCCCCTAACTTTTGGTTCTCTTTTGATTAGCTGATTTTGTTGGAGATTATGACAATTTCTCAGTCTCTAATGATGTAAACTGACATGGGGATAGAAAGATGCTGATAAATGGAGTTCAAACTGGCATGATGTAACTTTTGGCCCCCCCTAAAAAATGACCACTTATCAGTTTGGACTCCACTTATCATGCTAGTTTGGACACCATGCAAGTTTGGACTCCACTTATCAACATCATTCTATCTCTATGCCAGTTTAAACCATCAGAGACTGAGAAATTGACATAAAATCAACTAATCAAAAGAGGTCCAAAAGTTAGGGGGTAAAAATATCCATTTTTTTTAAAGGGAGCCAAAATCGCAACTTCACGAAACATAAGGAGTGAAAAATGCATTTAAGCCTAATCTTTTCTAGCTTCAATAGTAGACATTTTGTTTGTTTATACTTTATAGCCCGTCTTTGTCTTAATTTTAGTTCAAAAGACACAAAATATAAACTTCGATTTTTGCTGTTATTTCATTTTTTTTTTATCTCTTAACAATTTAGAAACAGTTATGAGATGTGTAGTACAATGTATGTGGTTATGTCTTAAAACACTCTTTGTAGACCATTGTCATGTAGGTGAAATATGTATACTAAAGTTTATCAGTACATCTTTTCCCAAATATAGATATTTTTTTTTTAATTATTGTCCAATTTTATAAGATTTTTTTTTTTAAAAATTCAATTGTATAAATAATTTTATAAAAATTTCTTTAATTATTTAACCTCTAAAGTGTATCGATAAATTAAAAAAAATAACATTTGAAAAAAAACAATTCAAACTTGGTTCAATAATTTTTTTTTTTTTTTTACTTTGTGATGGATAAGGGCAGGACTGGCCCATAGCCCATCAAGACTGGGCTATGTCACTGGGCCTCAAGTTTTTTGGGCCGAAAATATTTTTTTTGTATCCAAGGCGTTAATATAATATTATATACGATTAAAACGAAGATGTATCAATTCAATTACAATGCTTCAGTGACGTGACATCTTACGGATTCCACTTGTGTACCATTAAGGCTATGTTTGGATTGGTGGTATGGGATGGAATGGTATGGAATGAGATTAAATAATATACCATTCCATTGTTTGGATTTGAAAAATAAAGATGGAATGAAATGGAGCATGATGGGATGTATTCCATCCTATTCCATTATTTCTCCCAATTTTCATTCCCCCCAAATCGGGAGGTATGGGATGGAACCACTCCATCAAATTTTAAAATGACTTACATACCCTCTTCTTTCAATATCACTCACCACCACTACCTAGCTAGTTGTGTTCTATCTCCTTTCTTGTTTGTGTCATCTTCTCTTCCCCATAACCTCATGTACAGGCATCATAACTTTATCTCCACTTGCATATTCCTACTCTGCTAATCTGAAAATCTGGGACACGCACCAATCTGTTTTCACACTGTGTAAATATATATTCTCTTTACAATTATTTTGCCGCATGTAACTTGTCCCACAATTGTGTTTTTCGCCGCACGGTTCCATGGCTGTGCTAATTTACTTTGGATACACATAACTTGTTCAATTGGTTTATTTTTTGCACACTACACAATCACGTTAATCTGTTGCACCAAATTGAACTGATGAGTTCATCATGGCAAAAGAAAAATTTTATGACCTTCACAGCACTGAACTTTACGAACTAAATATTAGAAGTTCAATAATAATAATTCAATCAAAATCTTTGTTTTTTTTAATTCGCCAAACAATTGCTTATTTTGATTATAATTAATAATCACCTTCAATAATGGCGGTAGGATATAAGTTTTGAATATGCTACAATTTTACATAATGTTGTTTTTACAATTTATAAGTATTCCATTCCGTTTAATTTTCCAAACAATGGAAGGGGAACTTTGTTCCATTCCATTGTAAAACATCCAAACGATGGAATGAGAAGTTTATTCCATTCTATTCCATTTTACTCCATTCTGTTCCGTTCCGCCCCGCTCCACTCCAAACAGAGTCTAAAGTATCAATGGTATATACCATTGACCAATTAGAGTGTGCCACCTACCAATGTTACTTTATAAATGTTTTATTTGATATATTTTTTTAAAGGGTGTGTCACGTGACACATTCTAATTGGGCAATGGTATATATCATTATGGTACACAAGTGTTACTGAGCATCTTACATATGGATGAATGGTCATGGGTTCAAGACTCACTAGAGTGTTTTTTTTTTAATAAATTTTCTTTATAGTGCCTTATTTAATTTTTTTTGCCTAAAATTTAAATTATTTTATATCTCTTTAAAGATTATAACTGGGCCTACAAATTTGTTAAGACGACCCTGGATAAGTAACATAGCCCTTACCAAATACTAAAACATGTGAGAAGAGGACACATAAATATTCTCACAAGAGATTTAGCAACTGACAATGCCGGTTGTAAATGTTAAAAATTTCATGCCAAATTTTTTAGATCACAAATATATAGATAAGTGACTTAGCAATAAATAAATTCAACACTTCAATTAAGAATGAGAGACTTTAACTCTTTTTTGATAAAAGGAAGATTTTTTACTTATTAACCAAACTCAATCATTTAGAAAGGAGGAGTCTGTTATAATTGTGTCACACAAATTACCATTATCAATCTGAACAATCACTAAATCAACAAAAGCAGGTTTAAAATTAATTTTTTGAATATGTAATTAAACTATTCAATCTCTGACAAAATTTCTCTTTTTATTTTAGTAAAAAAAGAATGACCAAAATTATTTACATCCTACCTTTCTCAGAGCAAGGAGATCCAAATCTCAACCAAATTAAGAGAGTCAAGTCCCCTACATCAGTTGCATAGTGTACTTGTTTGTCCTGTAAATCTACCACTCTTTAGAACTGCTGGGTTATGGTATTGTTCCTGTAGGGTATCAATCAATAACCGGTCAAGAGATGATTCATTGGATTTGGATGGAGGTTCATTAAATGACCATGTTGCGTATATATACAGTATGAACATGTGAAGGATGGAGGCTCTTCATTAGTAGGGTAGCACAATTAATCGTCTACCACTTTTGAACTCCACAGTTGACATCATCTAAGCCAAAAATAGTGAAAGAACCAAAGATGTCTCAACTTCGTTTGGCTGTATTATAATTAATTATTACCAAGTAAAACACAAGTAGACAACACGGATTTCAATCATTTCACCTTTTTTTATTTTGAAAGGAATCATTTCACATTTAAAATGCAGTTCAATACATTTTAATGGTGAGATTATTCAGATAAGTTTTGTTTGTAATTGAGAGGATCCAAGTCTACAGGCAACAACTTGCGATCCCATTTCCCGCTACCTACACGTGTTTATAATTAATTAAGTTCAAATCTAGACGCTAATCTTGCAACTTTCTCTCCCGCTACACCAAATTCATTTCCCAATTTCTATATTTATCATTTTTCATTTTTCTCCTGCACAAACGGAGTATTCATTTCAACAACAATGCTGTAATCGTCGCCGTCCGCAAACGGCGATCCGTGATAGTGAGCGTTTCATCTTTCTCATTCAACAACGCTCCCTATCACATCTCTTCTCTAAATCTCGTTAACCATTTCCGTCACCGGCAACAATGGCTCCTAGTCCGAAATCTGAAGCCGTCGTTTACCTTCACGGTAACCTTGATTTGAAAATCGTTGAAGCTCGTTATCTACCAAACATGGATATGCTTTCAGAGCGTTTTAGAAGATTCTTCTCCGCTTTCAACACATGCAGTGCTAACATCACCGCTAAAGGAAAAAACCATCTTACACGTCATCGTCACCATAAAATCATTACTAGCGATCCTTACGTTACCGTTTGTCTCGCCGGTGCAACGGTGGCGCGTACGCGCGTTATTTCAAACTCACAATCACCAAAATGGGAAGAGCATTTCAAAATTCCATTGGCTCATCCTGTTTCTCAGGTTGAATTCTATGTCAAAGATAACGACATGTTCGGCGCTGATTTGATCGGAATCGCAACTGTATCTGCGAAGAGGATCTTATCAGGTGAAGATATAAGCGATTGGTTTCCGATTATAGGTTCATTCGGTAAACCTCCAAAGCCTGATTGCGCTGTTTTTCTCGAAATGAAATTCACGAGGTGTGATGAAAATCCTCTGTATCGTTCCGGTGTTGTTCCCGGTCCTGATAGATTTGCAGTTCGAGATTCGTATTTTCCAGTTAGGCGTGGAGGATCGGTGACGCTGTATCAAGATGCACATGTTCCAGATTCGATGTTGCCGGAGATTGAATTGGACGATGGTGTTGAGTTTCAGCAGGGGAAGTGCTGGGAAGATATTTGTCACGCAATATTAGAAGCGCATCATTTGGTGTATATTGTTGGTTGGTCGATTTTTCATAAGGTGAAGCTTGTTAGAGAACCTACAAAGCCTTTACCTAATGGCGGGAATTTGAATTTGGGGGAATTACTCAAGTATAAGTCACAAGAAGGTTTAAGAGTTTTACTCTTGGTTTGGGATGATAAAACTTCACACAGCAAATTTTTCATTAACACGGTAAAATAAGATAGTATTGATTAATACGATACATTGATGTTATGCAATAGAATTGTTTAGTAATAGTTTGTAAGCTATAGGTCAACTCACAATGCCGAGATTGTTGGACCGAAGGTTACCTTGGTTTGAACTTGAGATCTCTCCTTTGTGGATGTATGTGTGAGTATTCATGTGATGTTTTCCACTTAGTTTACGGAATAGTTTGATAGTTAAGAAAATTAAAAGTAGTTATCCCACTTCTTCCTTTTTTCCAAAAGAGGATAATAGATTTTAATGGTCAGTATCAAATAATTAAGTAAATCCTATTACTTTACCTTATAAGAACAGTTTGATGATCTTCCATACTTTAAAATTGAATTTCAGTATTCAATTTAGATTATACTCCATTCCACGTCTTCAATAGAGATCTAAATACCTGATGATAGTTTCTAATTTTTCTAGCATTGATGTTGGGTGACATGTACCTAATAGAAACATGTTGATTTCTTATATAAGCTAGTATCTAGATTGCAATGTTGTAAAATTAAGAACAACTAAAAACAGTTTCTGATTTTTTTTAGCATTGATGTTGAGTGTCATGTCAATAATATGTAAGTAGAGTTTCTTTACTAGGACATGTTCTTAAGACGAATAGTGGTAAATTATGGGACTATTTAAGGTAAATTAGAACGCAACTATTATTCTCAAATCACATGTGAAAACTTGGGGCCCAGTATAAGTAACTTAATAACATCAAACATTATTCTCTAATCTACTTGCTCCCGAGATGCTCTAATGAGTCCACCCTCAGCTATTGTCACCTTCATTTTACATTAGTTTTTATTGTTAATGGATTTTATACATACAAGTTACTTGAACAGAGTTACTGGTTTGGCCGTTTGGGCATATTTACTTTGTTTGGCATGCTGCCAGGTTTCATTTGGTGTTTGTTGAGCTTTTTCCGAACCTTACTAGTTAATAATTTTATTGCAGAATGGAATAATGCAAACTCACGATGAAGAAACTCGAAAGTTTTTCAAGCATTCTTCAGTTTCATGTGTGTTGTCACCTCGATATGCCAGCAGTAAGCTTAGCATTTTCAAGCAGCAGGCATGCTTTATGCTATGGTTTAGTAGCTTTCCTAGACTTTTTTATGTTTCTTTTAAGAAGTTATGCATACTATATCATTATTTCCATTCTTTCATTACGTCACTTTAGTTTTAATATATTATTGGCGATACAGGATGAATTTGATACTCTAATCTGAGATGCTCACATGCATAACAAGTTTTTCATGTGAAAATCTAACATGTTTCCCATGTACAGGATAATCCTTTTGAATCTTTGCATTAATATTATTAAAATATATATCTTAGAATAATTTCGAATATCATAATTTATTTTCTTACTTTCTGTCAAAAAATATTCCATTTTTAAATTAGAATAGGCAAACCAAATGGTGTGGCACCAGTGAGAGATACTCTAGTTTACAAAAAAGAAAACAACATCGTCTATTTATTCGTTTTGAGAAACGCCATCATCTATTGATATCAGTAGAGTTTCATGCTTATTTTTTTCTTATCACAGCATATCACATCAAATTACATGAGAATATTAGATTTCTTTTATCGATCCAATCCTCTTTCCTTGCCTCAATTCTTATAATGTCAACAGATGTGATACTGGATTGGTGGCCATCCTTTCCTTTTGAATGGCCTAATAGTTGAAAGCAAAAAAAGAACTGTTTTCTTTCATAATCAATAATTGACTTTTTAACAATCCCAACATGAACTTTTGAAAGAAAAAAATGTTGTTTTGTTTTTAAAAAAAAATCGGAAGGCCTGTTGATTATATTACATTGCACCAAACTTCAGGTTGTTGGGACGCTTTTTACGCACCACCAAAAATGTGTGATCGTTGATAGCCAAGCACAAGGAAATAATCGGAAGATAACTGCATTTATAGGTGGTTTAGATCTTTGTGATGGCCGTTATGATACACCTGAGCATAGACTTTTCCGTGATCTTGACACAGTGTATAAGGATGATTATCATAATCCCACATTTTCTGTAAGTTAATAATCTCTGACAATTCTTCATATTAACATTCCAAATGAGATCATTATGGCCTTTTCTTTTTTAACATGACATGTGTAGTTTCTGCTTCCTTCCCTAATAAGCAGAAAAAAAATCCTCTTTGATTAAAACCTGGTAATAATTTTTTGTTATCTTAATATTCATATGTGGCATTGGTTTACCATGTAATGGTTAACACGTTAAAGTAGAGACCAAAACTTTCGTGATACTACCCTTCCAATCAATCAGCTTTCAGCAAGTTTGACACACTAGAATTCTAGCAGTGTTATTGATACTCTGAATCTAGTAATAAATGAAAGAACTCAAGAAACGTAGAGTTTCAGAGAGAAGGAATATGACTGCATAATACATTCATTTAATCTTTTGGCTTTGTTTGCGAGTTTGGAGGGGAAGGTAAAGGAAAACTTTGGAAAAAAGGATCCAGCAAGTGGGAGAAATAGAGGACCTTGAGAGGGGAGGGCTTTGGGGGTTCATAATACAAAAAATTCAAAACTTGTATTGGATGAGGATTTTAGAGGGTTTATATGAATTTTTCAAATTAAGTCTATGTTATAATATTCTTAAAATTAAAAACATACTAATTGAAAGCATTAATTTATCATTCTCTAAAAAAATACTCTTTCAAGAAATGTGAAAGATTTCTCAAATTTTTCCTATGTTACACCCCCCACCCCCCAAACAAAGCCTTAGGAAATTATTACAAGACAAAACTGATCAAAACATGAGTTAGATATTTATACACATGATAAGAGGTTAGTGAGTGTCTAACTAACTCAACTAATCCCAAAATAACTTAACAGTCGGTAACTACAACAGCTTAAGTGAAGCTTTCTATGTAATTGATACATATTTCATAAACATAAATTGTACCATTGTACTCTCTTACCAAGTGAAATTTCTTTTTATCTTCCATTTTAATAATAGGCAGGAACCAAGGGTCCAAGGCAACCATGGCATGATCTACATTGCAAAATTGAAGGGCCTGCTGCATATGATATACTCACTAATTTTGAGCAGCGCTGGAAGAAAGCCACCAAATGGTCTGAGTTGGGTCAAAAATTGAAAAGAGTATCTTCTTGGCATGATGATTCTTTGATCAAGTTAGAACGCATCTCTTGGATTCTTAGTCCTTCTGAATCAATGTCAAATGATGATCCTGAGTTATGGGTTTCAAAGGAAGATGACCCTCAAAATTGGCATATTCAGGTTACCACTACCTTTAAAGTATAGTTTCTATTTACTTTTTTTTGTTCTTCACAGATAATTTGATTACTTTATTTTTGTTTTCACAGGTTTTTCGATCCATAGATTCAGGCTCTTTGAAAGGATTTCCTAAGAATACATATGAAGCCGGGACTCAGGTGAACATAGAGCTGATCTATGGCTATATGTTACAGAGCCTTGTGTTTTCCCTCTTTGACTAATTAAAAATTATGTCAACCACTCATTGCAGAATCTTGTTTGTGCTAAAAATTTGGTCATAGACAAGAGTATTCAAACAGCTTACATACATGCCATCAGATCTGCTCAGCATTTTATTTATATCGAGAACCAATACTTCATTGGATCATCCTTTGCTTGGCCATCTTACAAAGAAGCAGGTTTTGGGAGAATATTGATATTTACTCATGTTACTTGTTTGCATCTGCTTACAGTTTTGATTGCTCATACTTTAGCGTTTGCAAAACCCCTGCTCGTGCTCTTCTTCTCAAATAGTGTCATCATGCAACTCCATAATACCACGGGGAATTTATAAGCTATTTTTTGTTATTGTGTGGCTAAACGAACTATATCACTTGAAAATTAACATGTCCATAATACCACGGGGAATTATAAGCTATTTAGCGTTTACCCAAGCCATGCTCTTTTGCTCACAATGTATTTTGAGCAACTGCCTATACCGGCGATGAATGACAAACTGACTCAAAATAATTATAAGCTATATACCATGATTGTATATCCAAAATATTTTTTACTAATTCTAATAATTAATTCTATGATCAGGTGCTGATAACTTGATTCCTATGGAGTTGGCGCTGAAGATTGTCAGTAAGATCAGATCTCGGGAGAGATTTACAGTTTATATTGTCATTCCAATGTGGCCTGAAGGTGTCCCTTCTTCTGGCACGGTGCAAGAGATTCTCTATTTTCAGGTAATATAGTGTGAAAAAATGTGGCAAGCATAGTATATAAAATTTTAAAATATAGATAACTTTTACGTCAGTCAATTGTTTGTTCTGCTTACTTATATAGAGGAATTCACATTTCCAGGGACAAACAATGCAAATGATGTATGAAATCATAGCTCGGGAACTAAAATTTATGAAACTTTACGATAGCCATCCACAAGACTACCTGAATTTTTACTGTCTTGGTAACCGAGAGAAGTTTGCAACCGAAGTTTCAAGTCCAAATAGTTCACATTCAGATAATGGCGACACGGTAATTGTTATAATGCTGACTTGTGCATTAATAATAAAGTTAATCACCTTACAATTGAATATCCTATATTCATATATTATGGTGCATTAAAAAATAATTAAATAATTCTATTTAAAAACAATTGTGTAACATGTACCAAAAAAAAAAAAAACAATTGTGTAACCGCTTAAACGGTATGTAAAGCACAGCACCTAAGTATTCTCCTAAATTTATTATTTGTTTTTGTTCCTACCGCTCTTGTGCTCCTAGGAGAAAGGAATTAGAACTTATATTAAAAAAAGAGAGGGTTCTCAAAAAAAGCGGAAGGAAAAATATTAATTTTAGGCCATAATTAAAAACTCAAGGTCGTAAGTTTTATGTAGTTCAAACTTCAAATAGTTTGTCCATTATTTATTATAGTTTCTTGCTGGCTAGATTTCTCTAAGTACTATTGCATTGTGATTGTGAGGCAAATGACCAATCTGCTTGCTGGTAGATATGTAGTTCAGGGTTGGTATTTTTATTTTGATAGTATTAAGCTGATATTTTCTTGCAAATATCATCAGGTTTCAGCTTCACAAAAGTTCGAACGGTTTATGATTTATGTACATGCCAAGGGAATGGTTGTGGACGATGAATATGCGATGGTTGGGTCTGCCAATATCAACCAACGATCTTTGGCTGGATCAAGAGATACCGAGATAGCAATGGGTGCATACCAACCCCATCATACATGGAGTAAGAAAAATGGACATCCTCGCGGTCAGGTTTGGAAAATAAAACTCACTAAATATAGTACTACAAATCTATCTACCCAGAGTTATGATTCCCTCATGAGTCATGAGAGCTTCTTTCCGTCCAGTGTGTCCAGAAGTATACATTTAGATGAAACAAAAAAACTATGATTTTGTCTGGAAGATGAAAGTATATTTCCGAGGCGGCATAAAAATGACATTTTCTTTGAATGTATACTTCCGAACATCCGAGGTGACTTTCAGGCGGGAAAAAAACTCCGCCCTCCATCTCTCTAGGCCTTCTAGTGGCTGGAGGAAATTTTCCATTTATCACTTTCACAAAGACTTGTTTAATTGAGATATTTGCAGGTATATGGGTATAGAATGTCCTTGTGGGCAGAGCACTTAGGGACCATACATGATTGCTTCAAGGAACCCGAAAGTTTGGAATGTGTGGAGAGTGTGAACAAGATTGCTGAAGACAACTGGAAGAAGTTTACAGATGATGATTTTAAGCCATTGCAAGGGCACATTATGAAGTACCCCATCAAAGTGAATGCAAATGGGAAAGTAAGTTCTTTACCTGGATTTGAGTCTTTCCCAGACGTTGGCGGCAAAGTGCTTGGTTCCCGTTCTACCCTTCCAAATGCTCTAACCACGTAGACATAACGTCATAAATTCTAATAAAAAATAAGGGAGAGAATTGGATCGCATGACGTGCTGGGCAAAATTTTAACAACTCCTTGTCCCTGGATTTTTCTTTTCCGATACCACAGCCACACTGTATATTTGTTTGTATTGACTGTTCACTACATAGAGTTTGGGGCTTCAAGTGCTTGATAACAAACCATCATTTCTTAGCCCCACACCAATTCCGACGACCATTGATTTCAAGGATGTTATTCATAATTGTTCCAATGAGAACTTCACTTTCGAGGTAAAATATTGTTTGAAATTTTATACTTCGGTGTTTTATTTTTATATATCTAAAAGTCGTGTTAAGATTAATATGAAATGGATGTCCAATGTTCATCCTCTGACATATATTAGTGTTAAAGTTGGCGATCTAAAATTCCAGTTAAAAACATCTAAATAAGTAGTTAATAACGTTAAGTTGATTGTTGATGAATTTCGATAACTGATATTTCCATTATTTATCTATTGAACTTAACCATATATTTGAACTATATTACCCACCCACTTGTAAAGTTGCGGCAAAAGCTCAATTTTAGTTGTTCAAATATAAGACAATTATACCCGGCAGGTTTTCATGTCTAGTTATTTATGGAGTAAACATTCCGAATCCACTTAAGTAAATAAATTACATTACACCAGTTCATCTCATACAAACAGTATTTCATAACAACGATTAATTAAGCTCTTCTATAAGAACAAAATTAACAATAACAAACCATATTATAAATAGGAGACGAAGCATTTTAACTTAATTAACAGTGACTTGTCCAACCATACCAGCTCCTGCGTGAGGTGAACAGTAGAATTTGTAGGTACCCTTAGCATCCAAAGTAACGCTGTAAGTCTCCCCAGGAGCATTGAGAAGATCTTCTTCAGGCATGGAAATTTTGGCTGCATCAACCCCGCTTGGAATCTCGTCTTCATCGAAGATAACGTTGTGAGGAAAACCAGCATTGTTCTTGAATGTAATGGTGTCTCCAGCGTTCACTGAGAAATTGTTTGGAACAAAAGCCAAACCCCCATCACTAGCACCAAGCAACACTTCAACGGCAAGGGCATTGCTAGCTAGCAATGCACTTGCAGCAGTGGCAACAACAGCAACTCCAAAATCTTTGAGGGAAGCTCTGACACAAAGCCTTGGCAATTGAGAAGTTGAAGTTGGAACCTTAGCTATGGCACTAACTTTGCTTGCGTTTGCCTTAAGACCTGTGAATGATGAAATAGCAACGGTGGTGGAAGTAACGGTGGCCATTTTCTCTCTTATCTTTGTATGTGTATGAAGGGAATCAAAGAGTATACTCACAAATGATGATTTTTTATAGAATGGATGATAAAGATGTGGATTGGTTTTTGTGTGGCTCAGATGTGTAGAAGAATGTGTGATTTAGATAATGTAGATGTGCCACAGAGTGCGTGGGCTTAAAGTGGGTTATCTCATGAAGATTGTTGTGATTGGTTGGATTGGATGTTATCCTCCTACGTGGCTTAGATTTTTTTTAGTAATATACCGTTGTTTTGTTGTTGAAGGGATTAAAGTAAACGATCTTGCTAACAAGTGTTTTAAAGATATTGTTTACAAAATCTAAAATAAAAAATTTTGTTTTGAAAATACAAATAAAATTTACAATAAAGAAATACTATTTGACATCAAATTCTAACTATTAATACAACTTTAATCCAACATCTTCCATCAATTTATTAATTAATCACATGTTTAATTAAATGATTCAACTTTTAATTTTAAAAATAATTTATTCTTTCTTTTTAATGACTTACCAAAAATTCTCTAATGGTACATCTCTCTTATTATTATGGTTCCCTTGCACCTGCTTCATCCTTATTTATTACGGCAATTAACCTTATTTGTGTGGCTTTTGTCAAATTCCTCAACACCGTTTTGCTAGTCCAACACTACTATCATTTTTATCATTCATATTTCTTTATTCCTTTTTTTTTTACCCAACATATATTTCTTTATTCCTATTAACCTTTTATTTTTATTTTTTAAAAAAGCCCAAATAAAATTGATTTGAAACGGGCACCAAGGAAAACCAAAACATGAACAAAATGTAGAAAGTTGTTGTTGACACTTTATGTTTGGCCAAAAAACACCAATAAAATACCGAATACCCCTTCGGCAGTTAATTGCCGTGGAAGTTAATCGGCGGTAGTTAATTGCCGCGGAACTTCAAACTTGAAATTACGGAGGATGTAGATCTGAAACACAAGCTGTTTTTGTCAACTGTAATGGTTACAAACTCATTTGAGTTTCAGAATTCTTAGTTTTTATTTCCCTCTTTATTTGAAATCTTAATTTTCAAGCATTGGAAGCTAATTTGCCCTTTCCATATCGCAAGATGAAGACGCAACTCTTTTACTTTTCTTGTCTTTTTTGTTTTTTTTTTAACTTTCATTTTTGTTGATCAATCAAAAACATGATGTCCTTAGATATGTCTCCCTCTAATTAAAGAAGAAAAGTAGACTCGTAAAGCATAACCGCTCCCTTCATAACTTGAGAATCAACACTCTTGTCAACCACCATAAACGTATTTCAAACAACTGTTAAACCAAAAGTTGGTCATCGTGATTCAAATTGTGTTTCAGATCTACATTATCTGTAATTTTAGGTTTGAAGTTCCGCGATAGTTAACTGGCAACAACAACTTTCCAAAATGTATAACAAATGAACATTTACACCCAAAGTTAAAAAGCAATTATTCTCCTAGACAAAAACAAAGCACAAATATTAAAACACTCGATACAAGAATTGCTTCGTTGCAGTTTCAGCGACCCACAATTTCATCTGTGCAACACTCTAATTTCACAATTTATTGTTGGTGTCAAATGAAGATAATTTAGTTTCAGCTATTCAACTTGAAGCAACTCCTCCGCTTGAAGCAATTCAATTTCAATAAGGATGATAGCAATGTGGAGCAGTAAAATTGCATTTAGGAATTTGACAAGAGTTGCACAAATAAGGGTTAATGGGAGTTAAAAAAAAAAATGAAGCTTGTGCAAGAGAACCATAATAATAAGAAATATAGCATCAAAGAAATTTTGGTACGTTATTAACCAGAAGAGGAGAGAATAAATTATTTATAAAATTAAAAGGTATGTTATTTGATCAAGCATGTGAGCATTTGATGAACGGATGGGAAACGTTGGATTGAAATTGTATAAATTTCTAGAATTTGATGTCAAAATTTAATTTGACACCTGTGTCATTAAATCTTATATATCTATCTATATATGTGTGTGTCAATGCTACTCAAATAGTTATTTAAAAAATTATTTTGACAACATATAAATATATTTTTTTAATAATTTCTTTCTCCACCTACTTAATTGGTCCACTATTTGTATAGAAAAAAAAAATGCAAGATGAAACGATGGAAGAAAGACAACCTATACGTACGCATTTTGAGAGAAGCAACTAGGAGAAGAAGGGACAAGTCCATTTGATTCTATTCTATAACGGTTAGCTGAAGATGAAGCAAGGCAGATATAGATCCTCGGCAGCATTACACACACTGACATGATTTTTAGCGGCTAATGGTTTACTTTCTTTGATGTGTGAGATTGTAGCGAAATAATTAGATTTGATTTGATGTGTGGGATTGTTTACAACACATGGTTTGACGAAATAACTACTAGAATACGTTCAATCAAGATATCTCTAGTTTCGAATAAGTAAAAAACGGAGTCGTTTGAGCTCCAGTGGCAAGGAACTCCTTCCAAGGACGTACCTGGGGAATACCGGGTTCAATTCTCAAGAGGAACAATGTTTGGCCAGTGCGCATGCCTCTACGTACGAGCCGGATTAGTCGCTCACCTTTCGTGGGTCGGAATCCGGTGCGAAAGCCAAAAAAAAAGAGTCGGTCCAAGTATTTTACGAACTTAGATATTAGCCATTTTCTTCTTAATTTTTATAAATAATTGACATATGAGAAATACCTAAAAAAATAAAATTGGTGGTGGCCAGGTTTGAACCCAAAGCTTACATATATTATACATTGTCACTATCAATTGAGCTAAGCTCACGAGGATAAATACCTAAAATATTTGTCATTGGGAAAATTAAGATTGATTTCTTTAGTAGACTCATTTTCAATTAGAATATCTTTTGACGTCTTATCAAGATTCTCCTAATTTTTTGGATCATAACTATCAAATTGAGCAATTTCAATATTAGATGCATTTGACACCCTTGATATGTTTTGCCGATTTTACGTTTCTACATAGTTTTCGTTTCTTAATTTTGTTGTGTAGTGTTTTAGTTTGCTAAAGTTTTGGATTACTATACAAACCCCCTTTTGCATTGGTATGGGCCCTTCGTACCATTTAAAGGTTGATGGGTTGAAGCTTTGGTACTGCTGACTTTTGGACCCTTTTGGTTTATTTACTATATACACCCCCATATAATTTTTTTGGAGCCTCCTACAAACCTGGGTTCTAGGCCATCGCACCCGGAATCTATGCCCATGACTAGGCCTGAGTAAAGATCATCTCCATTTTTCATAAAAAATTGAGAGAACAACACAAATTTTTTTAAACAAATATAATCATAATGCAACCCATTAATGAAGGAAGCTCGTATAAAAGGATTTTAAATAATACTATACTATAGAAGTACAAAACAAAATTGCGACCTTTATGATCTATGTAATTTGTAAATAGTTGTACATAAATAATAGATGCTCTCTTAATTTTGAGGGTCATTTCAATCCCTGAAAAACAATGGCTTTTTGTAGCCTGGAATATAACCTTATGTAAAGACCTTGTGCTTAAGAAGTATTGCAAAACTTGATTGTTGTATACACATTGTTTATATCGAGGGAAACACCAACCAATGGGTGTATATAGTTGTGAGAATAATGATTCTTAATTGATTGATTGTGGATTTAAACATGCATATCCATGATTTGATTTGAAGTTATTAATGATATTTGATTTTTATCTTGATTTTTTCATGAATCATGCAAGCCTTTAAAAAGTTGATTTAAAATGTTTTTTCTTTTAAAGGAAAAGTTGATTTAAAATGTTTTAAACCTAATGATACATGATGCACCGTTGAATTTATTAGGTTTATTCCTTTAATTTAATTTTTGTAGGACTTTGTTGAAGTACAAATAAAGTTATAGGTTAGGAAGAGTTTATAAGTGTCAAATTGACGTTGATTTACTTATGTATTTCAAGGGACTTATTAACTTATTTTGCAAGAAACCCTATGAAAAACCCTAATTATTGTAAATATTATAAATCTAAGTCTATATTGAATTCCTTGTACTTTTACCTAGTTTCCAACACATTATGCAGTGAATTAAAGCCATGGATTAAACTTCCTAAGCAATGAGCTGAATTGAAGCAAATCAAGCTAATCACCTTCCAAGCATAGCAGTGCCTAGCGATTCAAGTCAGAGGCTCATGTTTTGAAACAAGGTAAAATTGCCCTACTAAGAAATGGCTTGCCCAACGAGTGATGGAGGTTTAAAACCCGATTGGTTGAAAACCAACTTTTTGGGGAGGGAGGGAGGGAGAGAGAGAGTGGAAACAAATAAACTTGTAAATCAAGTCATTTGACGCAACATTTTGTCTTCCTCCTCTTGGTATTGTAAGTTATACAATTATGTGCAATTAATCTCTCCTTGTGTTGATATTATGTGTAATTGGTTAGGAATCTAATGTAAATACTTGATATGGCTAGTTATATCTAATTCATATCGTTTTATCGATGTCTTATTTCTACATTTAATATTTTTTTGACGTATAATCTGAAATTGACCTTTTGATACAAGGAGTGGTAGACAAAGACTTTCTTTGTAAGTGACATGGGTAGAGGCATTTGTAGATGCTAGTGAGGCATTGAGCTATGTTTTCAATCACACATACTATCATAACACGATGTCATTCTATTAGCCAACTAAGCAAGCCATCAAAACTTAGAGAATTGAATGGATCTCCCATTGTCTATGAGACATCAAGATGTATGAAAGATGATAGGTGAATGTATAAATGAATTGAGAAAAGTATATAATCGATCAAGAAAAGACATTAGAGGACTAACCAATTAACCTTAATCCGCACATAACTTGTTAATTCATAATTTAACACCATTTAAAATCTGCCACTTAATCAAACAACTATCTATTTATATAGCCATAATTTTTAACAATCAAAATAGTTGAAAGGTTAAATTACCAAGTCTATGTGGATCTTACTTAAAAAAAAAGTCTTTGTAGATCTATAATTATAAATCTTTGATATTGAACTTTTCTTTTAAAAAAATCGTTATAACAAAAATATGAATTACTATAAAAATTATGGTGAAAAAAAAAACTATAACAATCGGACGCAAAATTGATTCTAGAAATATTGAATTGATTTTGATTTGTTTGAAGGTTCCAAAATGAAATTGATTTTATAATTTGTAGCTTTTAACTATAAACGTAATTTTTCCCTAAAAAAAAACTATAAACGTAATTTTTACATTTAAAATTACTTTTCAACCTTATTTTTAGGTAAAATATTCAAACATAAATCACTTTAAATTTAATTCATTTTTTATTAATATCAATTTTTATCATCGTAAAATCAAATAAAAGATATTTTTATATGATCACATGACCAAATGAATAGTATTTAAATACAGACATTTGAAGATATTTTTTCTAATAATAGAAAAAAAATGATAAAAGTTGATTTGTTATTTTGAGAATAAATCTCTTTATACGTTCCAAAACAATATTTAATTGGTCTTATAATAATCCATTTGGATTGGTCTATAATGTTGGCTTTTTTTGTTGGTGAAAGATATAAAAATAATGTTGGCTTTTAATTTAGGGGAAATTACACTCATCTCCCCTGAGGTTTTCTTAAACAACACTAACATCCCCTCTAGTTTTCAACTAAACACAAACCTCCCTTAAATTTTATTAAAAGTGACGATTACCTCCCTTACTATTAAC
>Ga0315914_1003146_pt1 | contig 25150 bp, 15 predicted proteins | sample MpolenodulesMG_FD_203920 | JGI IMG/M metagenome (GOLD analysis project Ga0315914, IMG submission 203920) | Medicago polymorpha root nodule microbial communities from Los Angeles, California, United States - elongated nodules | ecosystem: Host-associated > Plants > Roots > Nodule | place: USA... | reverse complement strand
CTGTTGTTATCTCTTCATCAACAATGGCCAAAGAAGTTCTTCTCACCAATGACAAATTCTTGTCAAATAGGACTGTTCCACAATCTGTGTCAGTTCTCAACCATGACCAATATAGTCTTGCATTCACGCCCATTTCACCTCTTTGGAAGGAATTGAGAAAAATATGCAACACTCAATTACTTTCTCACAAGAGTCTTGATGCTAGCCAAGATGTTAGGCGCATGAAAATTCAACAACTTCTTAGTGATATCCATCAAAGCAGTCAAATTGGTGAAGCAATAGATATTGGAACAATAGTGTTCAAGACTACCATCAATTTATTATCGAACACTATTTTCTCCGAAGATTTGATTCAATCTAATGGTGCAGCCGGAGAGTTTAAGGATTTGGCGACAGATATCACAAAGCTAGCCGGAACACCAAACTTGGCAGATTTTTTTCCTCTATTGAAGATGCTTGACCCACAAGGCTTAAAAAGAAGACAAACAAAAAATGTAAGAAAAGTGTTAGACATCTTTGGAGAGTTGATTAATCAACGTTTGAAGATGAGGGAAGGCACATGTCTAGACACATCCAAAGACATGTTAGATGCCATGCTCAACATTTCTAAGGAGAATGAGTTTATGGACAAAAATTTGATCCAACATCTATCACTTGTAAGTATAATTTTTCCAAGTTTCTTTCCAATCATTAATTTAGAATTATAATTAATTGTGATCTATTGTTTTACTCTATAGGATATATTTGTTGCGGGAACGGATACAACAACATCAACACTAGAATGGGCAATGACGGAGCTTATCAACAATCCGGAAGCTATGCGAAAAGCTAAGAAAGAGCTGGAACAAACGATCGGGTGCGGTGTGCCACTTGAAGAGTCAAATATCTCTAATCTCCCATACTTACATGCAATAATAAAAGAGACACTTAGAAAGCATCCACCAGTCCCATTTTTATTGCCAAGAAAAGCAGAGAGGGATGTTGAGATATGTGGCTACACTATCCCAAAAGATGCACAAGTGCTAGTTAATATGTGGACAATTTGTAAGGATCCAACATTGTGGGAGAACCCAACTTTGTTCTCTCCAGAAAGGTTTATGGGATCAGATATTGATGTCAAAGGAAGGAATTATGAGGTTGCTCCATTTGGTGGTGGGAGGAGAATTTGTCCAGGTTTGCAATTGGCTAATAGGATGTTGATGTTAATGTTGGGTTCACTGATTAACTCATTTGATTGGGAGCTTGAAGGTGGCATGAAACCAGAAGATATGAACATGGATGATAAATTTGGGATTACTTTGCAAAAAGCACAACCTCTTCGAATTGTTCCTCTCAAACTAAGTAACTAACACAAGTGTCTTTCCATATCTTTTGCTTCATTTTTACTTGCTATGTTAAGGGTCATTGCTTATTATTTATTGTGAATGTGAGAAAATAAGAGTGGTATTACTATTGAATGAATATATTGTTAATTAGGACATTGTATTAATCCAATTTAAATGTATATGTATTGTGTTTGTTTTTGCTATGAGCTCTATAGGAATCGGAGAATGAGGAATGCTAACAGCATACATTTTAACACAAACTTTCTAACACATTCTCTTTGATTGGTTAAAATTCACATAGGTCCCACCAAATCATGTGGGTCTCATATAAATTTGGTGGGTCTCATGTGAATTTTAAACAATCAAAGAGAGTGTGTTGAAAAGTGTGAATTAAAATGTTTGTTGCTAGTATTTTTCTCACAAAATAATTACGCTCTTTAAGCCAAAGTACGTTGCCATAAAAGAGAATTGAGATCTTAGAGTGACATTTAAGAGCAAACTTGTATTGTTGCCAGCCAGAGTCTTGCTGGCGGTGGACACGGCTTGGAGCCAAATGACAACATTCTCAAGGTGTTTTGCCGCCATGATGAACGAAAATTGTTGAATCAAAATGAAATTTGTACAATATGTCTCTAAAATTTTGATGATAACAAAGTATAAAAGAACAATTAGATATACTAATATGTGTTCAAGTGTGCATGACATGACCATGGAATTAAATTCAAAGTGTGAAATCAATTTTGGTTTTGAAAGAACAAAGTGATTAAGAGCGTCTGAAATTTGTGAGAAGTTGAAGCTTTGGAACAGACTCTGAAGGGCACAATGATTTGAAGGACTCAAATTCTGAAAGCCAAGTCAACATCAGACTGGTTTTGTCGTCTTCTGATGGAAGGTCGATGTCATACATTGATAGTACAATTTGTCTTCTTCTAATCACGTGTAGAAGCAAACAAAAACTTCAAGGACAAAGGGAATGAAACAGATAATTTCAATTGATGAAAATGAGTTTAAAATGACCTTTCAATGATATTAACTAGATAAAGAAACATTCTAACTTCTCTGATCAAAGTTTCTCAAGGACTCAAATTTATGTGCTGCCACTCTCCAACGTCTCTCAGATTCCCCTCTGTATAAGTAGTTGAAGACTTGAAAACATAATAACTCTCTGAACTTTTGCAAGTGTCCTTACTCTGTCAAAATAAAAAACGCACAAACACTTAGATAATTTCTTATAAACTTTCATATCTTAGAAATTCTTAAGTCTTTAGAGTCCAATCTGAATTGTATTTGATTACACCTCTGATTGTATATTAAGTGTAAAACTCAAACAATCTTATATTTGACAAAGTTTGATTGTAGAAATCTCTTTTAGTTGTGATTGAGCAGAGAAAGTCTCTTCCTTATGTGATTGAACAATAGAAGTATCTTGCTTGTGTGTTTGAACATTTGTAATCTTAATAATAATAGTGAAAATCTCTTGAAAATGCAAGGAGACTAGACTAGTACTCTCGATTTATGATAGGAACCAGTATTAATTGCCCTGTGTAATCTTAGTGTTTGATTTTATAGTGAAACTTACTGTAAACACCCAAAACAGCGTCAAGAGCTGCATCTTGCATATTGATCACATATAACACATTCAAGGAATATATCTTCACTTTTTAATATAGTTCATTTTTTTTTAAATCACTAACCATACACTAACAAATCTCTCGTATGTCAGGTTATATGGAGATTGGAGGTCATACCACGAACTTCAACACAACGTTCTAGATGACTTTTTGGTTGTGAATTTGTTTAGATAAAGTAGATCGACATCCAAAAGATAGATTCGAGTTTTAGTTTAGTTTGCTCCAAGATATAAATGTGCATATTATATGTCGAGATGAATACCAAATTACTATGACACATTCCCCAAAAAATAAAAAGGTTAAGAAAAAATAAGAAGAATACAACGTTAAAAAAAAGAAAGAAGAAATACCGGTCCAAAAAGTATTTACATATACATTTTTTTAAAAAGGTCTATCAACAAAACTCAAACACAAATTATATTTCAATAAGTGAATGATCTAACATATTAAATTTCATTAGAACCCTTAACCGAAATATTATTTTGAACATATTTAGAGTTAATTTTTGCATACATTTATTTATTATTAAAAAATGAAAAATAAAAAAGAAGATAGAAATTGTAGATATTTTCCATTTCCATTGTATCCAAAAATCCAGACCTTGGCGCGCATAAACCCTTTTCTCTTTCTCTTAACAGTTAACCCTCACAAATCAAAATCCCTAAAACATTCTCCAATGTCAAAACCCTAAACCCTATGCAACCTTCCTCATCTTCTTCTTCCTCCATGGCATTCTCTTCCGCTTTTCGACTCCTCACACTCTCCCCTTTCACTCCCACCACACGCCTCTCCTTTCTCCGCCGCACTACCTCCGACCTCCGATTCCTCTCCGCCTCCACCCGACGCCGTCCCTCCACTTCTATCAAAGCTGCCGCTGCTTCCGTTCGGCGGGATGAACCGGAGCGAGACGGAAATGGAAGCCTGACGGTTGTCGATAACGGTAGTGATGTTGTAAAGAGGAGTGAGGGAAGGATTGTGCTTACCGAGCTTCATAAAGAAGCGACGGAAGCTTATATGGCGTATGCTATGTCCGTGCTGCTTGGGAGAGCTTTGCCTGATGTTAGGGATGGGTTGAAGCCTGTTCATCGAAGAATTTTGTTAGTATTTTTTTTTCTGTTTGAGAAATTGTAGAAATTTGTGAAGTATATGCTTTTTTAATTTTTAGAATGTTTTTCACTATATTGTTTATTTAATGTTAGCCGGAAATTGTGAAACACTGACACGTTGACACCGGTTGTAATTTGAGAAAATGACTGAATTGAATGTAATCACACGTGTTGGTGTCGGACACTGACACAACTTTCCACACCTAAAATATAAATGGGGGAAACTTTAATAGATTAGATTGTTGTTACCCTAATTTTCTTTCTCTTGTTGAATGTCTTATACTACTTTAACAATAAATGTGATGTTTGAGATTGGATTCCCTGCAGTCTGGTTTTTTCTGCATTTACGTAGTCATGGATTTTCCCTCATTGGTAGTGGTTTGATCTTAATCTGATGGTTCAACAAAAGTGGACTTTTATTTTATATTTAAAATACTGAGTTTAAGTCTGGATTGTCCAATCTTGATTGAATGATTACCGATGACTGATTGCGTGAATGTGGGAAAATTCCGATTGCTGGACACTGTGATCAGTGATTTTTCTGCTTTGAGGAGTTTTAGAAATTTGTGAACTGAATTGTATTTTGCTTTCGTTTTTTTACACATTTTCTCAAAAATTGTTTGAGGGTTACTGGAAATTATTTTAAATTATCCATTGAGATTTTTGTTTGGTACAATGCAAATTTTTTTGTTTTGTGTTCGTATATGTGATTGTGTTGCAGCTTACTGTCAAATTAGTCTTTCACATTTATGCCTGGCATGCCATTGTGCTGTTTTTAATTTTGTGACTTATTGGTTGCTGTCATTTTGCTAGTCATGATGCTTTTTATTCCAGCAACACTTGGTTACGTGTGATATTTTTTGGTCAAAAGCTTCTTTGCTTGCATTGGTTTATTAATTGTAATAATCTTTTCTTTGTTGTATGTTTAGTTCAAACCTGCCATTCCTTATTTCATTGATTCTATAGGATGATTTTGAGATGGCCACTAATAGTTTGCAAAGCAGCAATAATCTAGGGGAACGAAATTTGAACTCCTAATTGTCTATTAACACTCTCCACCAAGTTCTTTTGATTGTCGTTTTCCAACTTAATATCAATTGAATGTGAATAGACAAATAAACTTACTAACCACTTATTTTAATATTATATAAAACCTTGGAATTGAGGGGAATTTAGGAAAATAGGAAATTATAATAAAAAGTAATTAATCAAGATGTGGATCCATAGTTCATCATTCAGTGTATTGTGAATAGCTTCACACTTTTGACAATTTGAGTTTGCTAAAATTTGACACTTAATTGAGATATTATTGCATGACATAATTTTTTGAATGCAGATTTGCAATGCACGAGCTCGGTCTGTCGTCCAAAAAACCATTCAAGAAATGTGCAAGAGTTGTTGGAGAGGTTAATATCGAAATTTTAAATACTAGTTAATAATAATGAAGCACTCAATAGATTCATCTAGAAGTATGTTTGATTTTGAAGTTTGGGTAGCGTATTATCTACTGCCATTTTTACTGTTTGATATATGTTGCTATACCTCATTATTATTGTAGGTCTTGGGAAAATTCCACCCTCATGGAGATACTGCCGTATATGATTCCATGGTTCGGATGGCCCAGGTAAAACATTGTTTTTTTTCTTTATTTTCTCTTCATCTTAAGATATACCGGATTGCTGGGTCAATGACTACTTAACTAGAGTGTCATGTTTTTTTTTATCAATAACTGTAGTATCATATAACATGTAGTATCATAGAAAGTTGATAAAAGGAGCCAATATAATAATTTATATCCGTAAAATATGCTAATCCAAACACTCAATAACTGCTTTTCTTCTCTAAATTACTATCATACTTTTTTTTTTACTATAAAATTGCTATCATATTTTGTAGTTGACCATGGCTATTGGTCCATGATTGATTGCGTTTTTTTTAGGGATTTGATAATATTATTATTATTTAGTTTATTTATAAATTATATCTTTCTTTACTTTTAGGGAGTTTATATATGATAAGCCATCTAGTCTATGGAAACTTATTAAGATTACGTCTCTTATCATGATTTATCTAAGGCTTCTATTATGTTTAGCTTACGAGTAACCTTGTGATTCTCTCTTAGACTTGTAATCTTATTTATTTTCTGCTGTTATATTTATATTTTTTCCAATGTTTTTCAGGATTTTTCATTACGAAGTCCTTTGGTCAATGGTCATGGAAATTTTGGGTCGATTGATGCTGACCCTCCTGCTGCCATGCGTTACACAGAGTGCAGATTGGAGGTATGTGTTTAACCACTTACTCTTTAAGTCTGAACTCTACTTTTGTAATAATGTCACCTTCAATTTTATGCCAAAATGTTTGATATAATGGACTCTCCAATCAATAATTGTTTGTTCTTGTTAATTAATCTTTCAATTTTATGCGAAAAAGTTTTATATAATGGACTCTCCAATCAATAATTGTTTGTTCTTGTTAATTACTGGTAAAGAAGATGTGCACTAATTTTTAATCATGCCAGAGTTCTGATGTCAGTAAACAAACAGTTATTTTTTTTTAATCCATGTTTGTTAATTGTGAGCAGTTTGAAAAATATCAAACTTTCAAGTCACCAAACTTGAAATTTTATATTCTTGAGATTTGTTTCCTTTTCAAAAGTGTGAGAAGGAGAAGTAAATTGAAAGACCGTGTAACGTACATCAAACCGTTTTTGAAATGATTCTGCTTTTTAAATAATGTTTTTTGTACTTGATTTAGCTAAAGATCTGAAGTCTGAAGGGTCTGTTCTTGAGAAACTATTGCATGATGTGCTAAAAAGAATTTTTAAAATTGGGTCTTGCAGGATTAATCTAACAAGGAACTTCCAGGAAACACCACTTTTGTCTTCCTAAACATGAATGATCAGTTCTTGACTATTAGATGATTATTTTTTGGTAAATTTGTGTTGCTTGGACATCCTATACATATTCCTGATCTAAATCTTTGTTGCTAACAAATGATTATGGTCTTGAAATACTCTTCTTCAAAGAGTCTTATTCCTTTCTTTTTTAATTTTTCTTATTGCAAGGGAGTGTTAAAAAGACAATTTCTTAAGAACTTTGTGTTCAATTAAACCAAACAACTCACTACCATTTTAATCATTTTTGTAGACAGTAGTGGAAGTGTACTTTTCCATATTAATTTAGTGATTGGTAGAATTTGTTACATAGTTCTTGGTTAGATGGAAATAGAGGGAGGGGATTTTTTTGAGTCTTTCTTGTCCAAACACTGCTTTATGGGATTGTCAGAAGTTTTGTTAGCCTTAAACAAATTGTCTAGAGTTTTGGATTTGCGGTTGTTGCTTTTCTTTCATGTTCTTTGAATTGATTTGCATATTGGCATACAGTTTGAAGGAATTTAATTGGTTCTTGGTCTAAATATGCAGGAATTGGCTGAAGCAGTGATGTTGGCAGATCTAGATCAAGATACAGTCAGTCACTGCTGTTCTTAGTCATTCAATTTTTGGGTTTTCTGATTTACTTTGACATCAATATTGACTACTTTTTATGTGTATTTGTTCCTCATTGCAGGTTGATTTCGTTCCAAATTTTGATAATTCACAGAAAGAACCATCACTTCTACCTGCTCGTCTTCCTACCATACTGTTGAATGGTTCTTCTGGGATTGCGGTGATTTTTGGTCCCCTTGTGCATATTGAACTCCTGATATTTTTTCTTCGTTAAAGTATGCATCTTCTTATGTAGAGCTCTGTATTCTTTATATTCACCAGGTTGGCATGGCGACTAATATCCCTCCTCATAATCTCGGGGAAGTAGTAGATGTGCTCTGTGTTATGATACATAATCCAGAAGCCACTGTGAGTGCCAAATCTTACTCTCTTTTACGATCAAATGGAAATCCATTAAAAAACACAGGGACAACCAGATGCACCACAAAACACTAACAAAGCATAGTTTCAGAGTCTTGACCTCTTTTTTTCTTCCAGATCTTATTAACATTATTGTTGCAAAAAGAATACTAGCATTACACTTTTCGGGACGCTCTCTGTAACATACTTTATGATTTTTTTAGAAGTTCGACAAATGTTTTAAAAAGGGATTAATTTATGAGTCAAATTTGTCAGCTTTTTTGACAATGGATCAATCATAATAATGTATTACAGAATGTGTTACAACTAGAAAGTCACTGTTACAACAAACCACATTTTCTCCACTAACTAGGAAGAGCTAATTCCACAACAAACTTGCCAGTTAACAAAATTAAGAATTGTCTTCTAACTTCTGAACTGTTCATTCGCATTACTGTGTAACACTAATGGCCTATTCAGAGTTCGTAAGAAATGAAAGCATGGTTATTTTATTATTACTTTTCTGTTGCTATTTTGTATGCTTTTAAATCTTTTTAATTTCTCCCTTCTTTCCTTTTAAACTTTCTAATTTTTCCTGGTCTGTTGTAGCTGCAAGAATTACTTGAATACATGCCGGGACCCGACTTTCCAACAGGAGGGCTGATTATGGGAAACCTTGGGTAAGTCTATCAAGTTTTTGGAAGGATCCCTTTTTTTATGAAGGGTTAAATATGTTTTTGGTCCTTATAAATATGTCAACTTTTCGTTTTAGTCCCTCTAAAAATTTTCTTCAACTTTTCCCCCAAAAGTTTTCCATCTTCACTTTTGGTCCCTCCTTTAACGTAAACTCATATGTATAATTCATATTTTTGAATAAAATTTTGCAGAAAAATTTATAATATTATAAGAATCTCTCCCCAAAAAAAAATTAGAATTTTTTAACAAAACATGAATTAAATATAAATTTTTATATTTTTGGTGGTTAAAAATTCATATTTAATTTATGTTTTGTTAAAAAATTCTAATTTTTTTGGAAGAGATTTTTACAATATTCTACACAGTTTTGCACAATTTCATTAAACAATACAAAAATTAGGGACCAAAAGTAGTGATTGAAAATTTTATAGAGACTAAAAGTTGAAGGAAAAATTTAGAGGGACTAAAACGAAAAGTTGGTATATTATTTATAGAGACTAAAAACATATTTAACCCTTTTATTAATATTTCATAAAGATTTAGTTTTTTATTTTGGCTGACAAGCTTGCATTATCTGTGTCGATACAAGCTTAAAATATGTTGCTCATAACATTCCTTTTAGCTGGTTGTGCAATCTAATTATTTATTTATTTGTTTGAATGGCAAATGTTAGTATGTTATGTTAGTTTTTTTTTTCTCCTTGCCAAGACTTGAACCCTGGACTTCCAACTCCTTAAACCTTAGCTCAAACTTGCTGAGCTACCCAGCCCCCCCTAGTGCAATTTAATTATGATTACTTGTCAGTTGCAAATTAATAAACATGACAAATATTTTAGTGATGGTATATGGATAGTTGATGTGTTGCATAATACATTATTTGCATTTTCATCTCTTTTGTTCTTCAGTCAAGAATGTTGGTTACATAATAGAAATTTAGGGTTTTAAATAAAAAAAAAGAGTGAATACCCATTTTGGTCCCTCACAATCTTTTGACCGGCCAATGCAGTCCCTGACAAAAATAAAACCCAATTTAGTCCTTGACATTTTCATAATGTGGACGAAGTAGTCCCTGATTCATTACAATAGAAGGACTGATTTGTCCCTGGTATGAAAATGTTAGGGTATAATTTGGGTTTTATTTTTGTTAGGGACTGAATTGGTCCATCAGAAAGTAGTGAGGGACCAAAATGGGTCTTCACTAATAAATTAAAACGAGCCTTGAAGAGAAGCTGGCAATTTCTGTTACAGAAGTCTGTGGCACTTGAAAGCTATGTGACCTTGTTTTAATCCATAAGTTTGATATTAAACCTTCACGAGTATGGTGTATCAAATTTTGTGATCCTTTTGTGTCCTTGTTTTGACTTTGTGCCTTCCCAAAAATTATGCAATGTGATGTCTGGTATGATATATACTTATTTTTCTTAAGGATCTTAGAAGCATACCGTACTGGTCGTGGGCGTGTTGTCGTCAGAGGGAAGACTGATGTTGAACTGCTTGATTCTAAGTCAAAACGGTCTGCAATAATAATTAAAGAGGTAGTTCTCTAGATTCTTTCAGATTCTGACATTTGAATTACTTGCTTTATTTGCTTTGGATGATTCCTAACAAATTCTGTTTTATGATTGGAATAGATTCCTTACCAGACAAACAAATCAGCTTTGGTTGAGAAGATTGCCGACCTTGTGGAAAGCAAGGTATCAATGTGTTTCAATAAGATTTTTTTGTTTCCTCTTTTTTTCATCCAAATGTAGTAAATCTCTTCTTACCAGACATTGCATGTAACAGACTTCTGTTTAAGTGAAATAAGGCACTGTCTGAGGGATAAAGATAGCCATGACTTCTAAAACTAGATATCTAACTGCTGCGAGGCCACTTTTTAAATAAGGTGTTTTGTATCTTACATTTTGAAACCTGGGTGCCATGTAAATTTTTTGAGACAATACTGATTATTATTTATATAAAAAAATTTTTGAAGCTTTTTTTCTTTCCCAGCCCAACTTTTCCAGTCTTTCTACCAGTCATCGCCATTGGTGTCTTCCCTACATGCTAAGATTGAGTCAGATGGTTTAGGGGATGGTGGTGGGTCTTCCGGCATGCACAAGATCCCCTTTTCAAGGTTGTCACCCGCTCTTGTATTTTTGACACCCACATAATATCATCCGCGCCATCACCCACACTACGTTTGATGCTATCAGTGTACCTCACAAAAGTACATACCTTTGTTGCCCTCATCCACTGCATGACCTTTGGCTCTGCAGGTTCTTGCATTTTTAGACTACTTTCCATGACCTATCCCCATACATGATAGCTCATATATAACTCTGATTCTCGACCATTTTATGCCTTTGCTTTTGCTTCCACATTCTTGGCCTCTTCATTGGACACTGCCCTTGATTATTTTTCTTTATCGACTTCTACCTGTTCCTTTGGTTCTTGTTGGCTCTCCTTTTGAACTTCAGCCAAACTTCTGATCTCTTGTTTCCCAGAAGCTTATAGATAAACCCCAAGTTCTAGTTGGAAACACACTAGTAGAGCCTTCTCAAAGGTAATACAATTTTCTATAGATATTTTAGAGATATTGTGTTGGCCTTGTATCTTGTTGTGTGGGTATTTGAGATAGTTATTTCAGGGTTTGCTGTTCATATCCAATATGACAGCTTGTTATAGGGTCACATGGCAATAGTTAGTTTTGTTAAAGTGCTACATCAGCACCAACAGTCTTAACTGCCTCTTAGTTAGTTAGAAATGAGTCCAGGTTTAGCCCCAATAGAGTGAAGAATAAGATTCTTATAAACTCTTGTATTCTTCAGTTTAGAAAAGATCTTGTAATCTGATGACATTCTTCAGTTTAGAAAAGATTCAATGAATGTATGAAATACCAATTTTACTTTCTCTTGTTTCCCCTCTTCTAACTTTTTTTTAAACCTTTTGACTTTGCATATGCTTTTTGTCTCATACTCTCATATCTTTATCTTATATGTTTATACGTAAGAGGTTTCGACTTGGTATGTTTTCAAATATTGTTGGTGTTTTCTGCCCTCTTTGGTTTTTTGAAGGGTGCCAAGCATTTGTTTAACAGGCAGCTATAACCTAAAAATTTTCCTTTTGCATTTTTTTGTTTTGTTTTCTATGCAGAGTTTAGATGGGATAAGTGATATTCGGGATGAGAGTGATCGTTCTGGAATGCGTGTAGTCATTGAGGTGAAATATATAAATAAGCTATGGTCCTAATTCCTATATTCTCTTGTTCTATGACACATGCAAGAAACCAAAAAGAGATGGAAAAAAAGATTGTTTTGTATTAGATAATGACTAATTTCACCCACTTTGCAGCTGAAGCGGGGATCAGATCCATTGATTGTTTTGAATAATCTTTATCGCTTAACTTCTCTGCAGTCTACATTTAGTTGTAACATGGTGGGGTAAGTTGGTTGCCTTCACCTTTTTCTTTTCTTCAAAATAACCAATTTAAATACTCTGATCGTTGATGCCATTCTGACACTTGATTGTTATTACTTTCCCCTCATGTCTAGGAATTGTATTTTAATAAATAAATATCTTTTGGAATGATTATAGTTCTGCACTCACTGAACCCCCTGGGGGCTAATGGGGAATCTTTCTGGTATAGAACTTGTACTTGGGATATTTGAGGAAAAGTTTGTTAGACTAAACATATTGATTATGAATTGTGGAATAGCATAGGCCAGAGCCAGACCTCTATCTTATTCCATTTGATAGATGGTTCTTTTTTTACTCGTGATGAAAGGGAAAGCTCCATTGGTTCTTTATACACTAAACCAAATACATATGGCTTGTTCTTGTTCATGATCTGAGCTCTATGGGTTCTATCTAATTTGTTAGCTTATTTTTATCACTTCTTGATTTTGTTAAATCTGTGTTATTATTGTTTTTAATAATTTACATCTTAATTTGAACATACCTTTTATGCCTGAATTTTGTAGCATTCTTAACGGAAAACCTAAACAAATGGGACTGAAAGAAATTTTGCAGGTGAGTACTTACTGGCCTCAGTAGTCTACAGTTTGTGCCATATCCATGGTTATTTGGAAAATGATTATTTCTAAGAGAGAGACCAAACTACATGGATCTGTGAGAGAATAATCTTCTCGGTCCTAGTTTATTCAGGTGTTAGTCAATTTAGTTAGTTTCCAGTAACAACTGAATAGCTAACCATTAGCTATCACAACTGTAACTGCAATTTGTTCAACCTATCTTTAAATTTATTGATCACAGTTGGTGTAAAGTAACTTTTTCCATGTCCAAGCTTCATTATCAAATTGCTCTCTTAACTTCTTTTCTCTTTAAAAGGCCTCTAGCCAACAAGCCTTCTTTGGAGTTTTTAGTGGTGTATTATGGATCTTCAGTTTTTCTTCCTGTACTAGCTATAGAAACATCTAAACTTAACCTGTAATGCAGCCGCAATTATTAATTTGAAAACTACACTCAATATCTATTTTCCATAATGACCCATTCTTTCTGCCAGGAGTCACTGATATTTTTTAGCATCTTATACCGGTGTGTATCCTGTAATTATTTTTTTTCCTATTTGGTTTTGGTCATTTGTGTGTAAGGTGATGCATTTGTTTTTTGAAGTTGGAGTGCTACTTTTTATTTTCCTGGCTTACTCTTTAATGTTACTTCAGGCATTCTTAGACTTCAGATGCTCTGTTGTTGAGAGACGTGCAAGATTTCAGTTATCAAAAGCACAACAGAGAAGGCATATTGTCGAGGTATGTCACAAAAAACATAGGATCTATTTGTGTGTCTGTACTGTCAATATGTCATGTACATAGAGTATAAAGCTTGTACATATGTCACCAGTAGAGTGGTTTACAATCATTCGGTTGAAAGCTGGGAAACTAGTCTGGCTGAAATTGGTGAACCACAAGATGTTCGGTTTGGTCCCTTCAACCAAAAAAATGTACTGATCACAATCTTTAGGAATTGGGTCAACTGGTGCTAAGTAATGAATTTAACAAAAAAAAATTTTTTTTACTCAAATAAATGCCCAATGTGAAGCTACCAAATTCGACATATGGATTTTTTCTTTCTTTCGTTTTCTGTGGGCAATATTGAACTCTAGACCGATGTCAATGTGCATTTGATATTATGTCAAGAATCAACTATCCCAAAAGCTTAAGCAATTAGGTGAAGATGAATGAATGATTAGACTAATTAGTGAAAGTACACTTTTCTAATCAACATTTGTTATGTGCACATTTAGGGTATTCTTGTTGGGTTTGATAATCTTGATGGGGTGATTCGCATAATACGCGAAGCTTCAAGTAACTCAATTGCTGCAGCCGGGCTACAGAATGGTGAATTTTAAGCTTGTTTATTAATTTTCATTGTTCCAAATTTTCTCCTTAGAATATGGAATTCCAAGACATGATATTGAGAGGCTACCCTCTTAGACGTTGTTGCTCTGTTGGAAACTCTATTTTTCATCCGTCTTTTGAAAAATGCTTTTTTATTGAAATTAAATCCATGTAATCATGACTTGGAATTGTCTATCTTTTAGATGTTTAATGTGAATGTGAATATCTTTATGCAGAGTTCAATATCTCTGAGAAACAAGCTGAAGCTCTTTTGGACATGAGCCTAAGAAGACTGACCCTTCGTGAGGTGCACTTGAATCATTCCTTTCACTAGACTAGAATTATTGTTGTTCTATTTTATTTAAATTTCTTTAAGTTTACCTGTGCTAGGAGCATATTTAGAACTATAAGCTTTGAACTGTGCAGAGTGACAACTTTGTGGCTGAAAATAAATCTCTGAGCGAACAGATTTCCAAGTTAGAGGAACTTTTGTCCAGCAGGAAAAATATACTAGAGGTATAGTATCACTTTGAATCTGTATTCCTCTCATTCAAAACTTACTGAATTAGCTTTGTAATTTTGGTTGGTTAGGCTAATTACTGAGTTAGCCTATTAAATCTATTTATTCAGTGTAATACTGGAATTACCCAAGTGCTGGTATGAAAATTATGAAATTGTATTAGTTTCAAGTAAATTTTCAACGTTCCTACAATTAACAAATAAATATTATGCATAAGTAGAGGATAATAGATCATAATACTGGATCACAAATTATAAAAAGAATTAATTTTTCTGAGAAATTCCTAGGTCCCAATATGCTGAACCCGGACGGTAAATGACCCCATAACTGTGATTGCAGTCCGGGACTGCATGCAATCCGGATTCCGATGTGCTCCAGTGGTGCATTGTTATGACTAGTCAGAAATACAGAATTGCAGTATGAAGAGTTGAAAGAATCATCCAGGCTATTAGATTAAAAAATTCTTAGACATCCTAATTCTTCATAGTATCCCTCCTTACTCAGTTCTTTTTTTTTTTTTTTTTTTTTCCAACATAATCTTACTCCTAACTGTACTTAGTTTCCCTGTTACTGCCGTTTTGCTTTCATCATACAACTTCCTATTCAGGGGTCTCCTACCAATACCCCACTTCAAAAATAAAATAAAACAAAGCCACCTTGTCGTCAAGCTGAAATGCTGGGAATGCCTCTTAAATGGTGTGTTTCCACTAGACTTGATATTTGTTTGGAATATCCTTGGCTTGTTTAGCAAGAAGTGTTAATGGCACTGGCCTTGAAACCGCAACTGGACAGCAGCATCCAGGTACTGTAGCCTTGGACATTGGTGAAGGTTACTACAGCATTGAAATACAAACAGGATCTCCATCATCTATCCTTTTCACCAAAATGATTGGGCTGGAATAATGTGACTTTGCTTTCACATTGGTTCCTATTTTTAATGTTTTGAATCATGAAAAGTGAAAACTAAAGTATTTTTTTAGTTTTTCACAAACCTGTCACTTTTTAGTTACATGGTAACAACTTCTACTGTAGTCCCAAATCTCTAATTTCTCTCCTTATACTATAACATAAAGGGAAAATTAGGTGTCCTTTTTGTAGTTAGGGTAAACAAAAAGAAAGATGTCACAAATAGGCCTTTGTCATAAACAATTCTGAACAACCTGTAAGTGAAAGTTTGGGTTTGACTGCAATTCTTTATAGTTGAACTTTATATTGGAGATCTAATGAACCATACTTCTCTTTAAGTTTTGTATGGGCGACTCATGACTCAATAGAGAGGCTATTAGCATTGCTGAAAAATAATTTATTTATCTGGGACTGACCATTTTATTGATTTTCTCGTGTTTTTAGGTTATAGAACAAGAAGCAATTGATCTGAAAAATAAGTTTGCTAATCCAAGGCGTTCAATTTTGGAGGACACTGATGATGGTCAACTTGAAGACATTGATGTTATTCCAAATGAAGAAATGCTATTGGTATGTGGCAACTATAGTTTAAATCTTACTTTTGCATCTTTCTTCTATCTATTGGTCACTAAATGAGTATTATGTTCATGACAATGTGTTTTAATTTCAGACACTTAGTGAAAAAGGTTATTTGAAGCGTATGAAGCCAAATACTTTTAACCTACAGCATCGTGGAACAATTGGCAAGTCAGTAGGCAAATTAAAAATGAACGATTCAATGTCTGATTTCATCGTTTGTCGTGCACATGATTTTGTCCTTTATTTCAGGTATGTTTTCACTGTGGTTCCTAAAGTGAACTGATCTCTGCCTATTGAAATTTGTGCAAACCCACTGGTCAATGCAGAAAAAACATGAAGAGACTTGGTTTTATTTTTTTGTTCAAGAGACTTATACCTTCCTATGATGTACAAATACAATATGCATCTTACCGATATGGCGATATGTCGTACTTGAAAAATATAGGATACTCTATTTTTAGGAGACATATATAATAAAGGTCTATATTTAATGGCTTTATGTTTTAGCTTCTTTCTGGTGCCACCTTCTTTCTTGAGATGCTCTCTATTTTTTTTTGGGTCCTGACTTGTTTCTGGAGATGCTCTCTAGCAAGTACTAAACATGTAGGGGGGCTTGTTGTACGGTTTAGCTGTTGTTATTAACAGTCATTCTTTATCGGAGAAAAGGCATTATGTGGTCATTTATTTTGAATCCTTAGTTTTTGTTTCTTTTCTTGGTTGTGGTTGATTATATTACTGTTAGTCTTTGAAATTATCGCCTAGCAGTTGATTTAATTACATCACATTTTAATATTATTTCGCTTGTGAAATCCAATTTTCAGCGATAAGGGAACAGTATACTCAGCCCGTGCCTACAAGATACCAGAATGTAGCCGGACTGCTTCTGGCACACCCCTGGTTCAGGTATTTCTTTCTTCCTATTCTCTCTGTACACACCAACATTCCCTCACATATATCACAATAATCGGTATACTTGTATACAATGCCTGTATGCAATAACATAAAGGTTTGGCTGAAAGTGGGATGATGGAGAAAAATGAGAAACAAATACATTTGTCTGTGTGTTTAATTTACCTATGGGCACGTAAAATGGTTTAGAGAGAGTGTGGCGATTGAGATAGTACAGTTTAATGGAGTTACTGACCATCTTTAAAACAATATTTTTATATATGCACTTTTAATTGTGCCTCTTTATAAAAACAGTAGAACAAAGGAGTTGAAACACAAGTTGCCTTAAATAACATGTTTTTTTTTCATTTGCTACATTTGAGCCAGATCTTATCTTTATCTGATGGTGAAAGAATAACATCCATAATTCCTGTGAGCGAGTTCACCGACGATCAGTTCTTGCTGATGCTTACAATGCAAGGATATATCAAGAGAGTACCCTTGAATTCATTTTCGTCTATCAGATCGACTGGAATCATTGCAATTCAATTGGTTTGTTCTCAAATTTGAGTTCTGTCTACGTTGCTAAATCTTCCTATTATTGTCCTATGACTAGATTAGTGGTTAAAATCCCTGTCTATGAATCTTCATACGTATCATTTAACTTCAAAGGTTCCCGGTGATGAGCTGAAATGGGTCCGTTGCTGTACAAATGATGACTTTGTGGCTATGGCTTCACACAATGGAATGGTCATACTGAGTCTATGCAGTAAGGCAAGTTGCTATCTTTCATTATTTCTAAAACAACTACTAAAACCTTTACCTCAAGTTGCTATCTTTTACCTCTTTAGAATAATTTTGGTGTTTGAAATTTAGAATTAGGCATTAGGGGAAAGGAGAGGATAAAGATATAATACAAAAATGCAAAGTTCATAGTATGTTTTGAATGTCTGTGATGTCAAGAACTGACCTTTAATCTTCATTCGTGCTAAATGACTATATATATAATGACATTTGCACCCTGAATTTGGGTAGACTACAAAGTAATCTTTTCTTCAAATAACATGTATTTCCTTATGAAAGAGTGATACTTAGTATAGGTAAATTTTTACTGTTTTTGGAATATGTGTAAAATATATTGTAATATCTTCACTGTATCATAAAAGTAATTTAGAGAATCTTAGATTATATCTTAGGATTAGTTTGCATTTTTCCCTATATATGTTTTCTTAAATAGTTAATATTAGACATTTGGTAGGTAGTATTTAGTATAATAAATAAAGATTAGTGCTTTGTCTTTTGTAATAATACCTAATATATCATTCACATCATATCAATTTTATTTCATTATCAAATATTCTTTTTCTTTCCAAAGGAGTAAACCCTATAACTTCAAAAACAGAAATTATATTGTAATCGTATGTTTTAAACCTCTCAAACAAGCTAATCCCATTTACCATTATCGAAGTAAACGGCTATAAATGCTAATATTTCTTTGCCGAGTCTGGTTTGTAGTTTATTGCCATGTGCTGTAAATTTTTGTTCTTACATACTCTGTCTTGATTTAAGTTCAGATTCGTACACTAGGAAGAAATACAAGGGGTGCACTGGCAATGAGACTCAAAGAAGGGGATAGGATGGCAAGTGTGGACATTATTCCAGCGGCCATGTGGAACAACTTGGAAACCATATCAAAACTTCCTGAGAGCAAGTAATAATGATGAGATCTTGCTTGCTTTTTTATGTCAGATTTCGGGGTGATCTGGTTTAGAAAATTGTCCTTGGTCTTTTTAATTGTTCAGATGTGCTCATAATTGCCTGTTTTCCATAACGGGAACGTTTTAAGGTCAACAAAATGATCATGTAGTTTCTGTGTTTTGATTATATGTTTTGTATATTTACTGATATAAAATTCATTTTAAAATGATATTGGTATATTTTTGGGATGTTCCGTCAACAAGAATTGCATTGCCACTGGGCATTAATGTTGTAGTTTTAATATTATTAATTAAAGCTCAAAATTTGGAATTCCTGGGAAGATTTAAATATATTTAGCTATGAAATGGCTAAATATAAAATATTAGCTATGAAATGGCATTGTGGTTTGAAGATTCTTGTTGGCATGCATAGGCTTATTTATATAATAAAAATTATGGGAATCTCTGTGTATAGTTATTGTATAGGTGTTATCATTATTTTGTTATTTTTTGTGCCCTTTGGAACATGATATATATTTTTTTTACAAAATATGTTTATAATAAACCTATTTCACTGTCTTTAGCTCTTGATATGACTCCAATTGCACAGACGGAAGTGCATATATTTATTCACTAATTCTCATATAAATGCTAGTTGGGAATAACTTATTACATTTGTTCTTAATATATTTATTTACTTTATTTCCACAGTGGAAAGAGCTACGATGGCCCATGGCTGTTGTTTATTTCCGAGAGTGGTCATGGAAAACGGGTTCCTTTAAGCCGTTTCCGAATGTCGTCTTTGAATCGAGTTGGTCTGATTGGATACAAGGTATTTTTTCCTTTCACTGCCATGATCCTTTTGACAATAAACTGTTCATTCAAAAATAAATATGTTGTCTTTCTCACCTATGTTTCAGTTTTCTGCTGAAGATCGCCTTGCTGCCGTATTTGTAGTAGGATTCACATTAGCAGGTATTCCCTCAATGTAACTTAGTTTATCATTTATAATTTGGTTGTAGTTCTGATCATTGTTTAAAAAATTGGACTGGACTAGACTAGATGGTGTAGTGAGTTAAACAGAAAATTGGTCACGTGTACATTATTTTAATCCAAAAAATACCATTAAGAATCAGTCAAAAACTGGTTAAAGTTGGAGTTGTTTTCTTTCAAAAAAAATTTGTATTGATTTTTTTAATTAATAATTTCTTTTAGCCAAATAAATACTTAACAAGTTATTTTGACATACGCACATGATTTTTCTGGACACACTCACATGACTTCTATTATTTATTCATCTTACATAACATATGATTATTTATTTATATTTTTACAAGTAGAAGGCATATGATTATTATATGTTAATATAAGGTTTACTATGTGTAAATATTTATCTTGAATAATTACTTAATATTATTTGAAAAATTAGCAATATGTAATTGTCACTGGTTCGCCAGGGTTGAAGTTGAACCTTTAGAAGTACCGATTTTACTTCTTGCTATAAAATTATTTTATTGTAAAAATCATTGTCTCAACAGAGGATGGTGAAAGTGATGAACAAGTGGTTCTTGTTAGCCAAAGTGGTACAGTCAACAGGATTAAAGTTCGGGATATTTCAATTCAATCCCGATTTGCTAGGTAAATTTGAATTATGTCCATGTTGCATATTTCCCGCTTATTTGATTTCTGAGATTATAGCTATAAGCTTACGACAAGTGTCTTGGATACCTACTACTTTTTGCTTCTGTAATGACTATTTTATTTGGTGAATTTTGGTCAGGGGAGTTATTTTGATGCGACTTGATCATGCTGGAAAGATTCAGACTGCTTCCTTAATCTCAGCAACGGAATGCGAGCCTGAAGAAGAACTTGCTATCGCCCAAGGCTAGTTGTAGATGAATGTTTAGAAAAGTATACTTGCCTAGGTACCTGTCTGACTTAGAGTATAGCCCTTTACAAAATGATACTGCTTGATCTTGAATCCGTGGTAGTGATATGCTTTCAATGGTAATTGTTCTAGTCCTCCTCGTTACCTATTATGTGTAACATATTTATTTTGTCCGAAGGGCTGGGATTTTGTCTTCCAAAGGTTGCTGAGAGAAGGGCTGCAGTTTGTATGTTACGTCTGTATATTTTGCGACTGAAAACTATTGAAAACACGCATCTGAGGTGATATTAATTTAAAGGAAAATTCTGCAACGCAAATATCTATGAATGAATTCAAATGTAGATGAGTATTGAGTTTTTTTTTCCTTCTATTTAGAATCTTATTTATTCCAAAGAAGCAAAACCAGACTTGTTTGGTGAGGCTTTCTTTTGTACTATTGTGGCATTGTTTAGTTCAAAACCCCAATCAACTACGTTTTGTATCAGTAGCATTGTTAGAAAAGGCAATTGTTATCACTATAACTCTTTGAAAAGCAAACTATCATCAGTGATTTTGTTCTTAATAGTAAGCTTACAATGGAAGACTGAATAATATTGACAGCGGTCGTGGAGGAACTATAGTAGCAAGTTGGTGGTTATTATGCATGAATAATGTTGAAATTTTACTGTTTATTTATGCTTATTAGAATTGTGTTGGTCAATAAACCTTGCCATTCTAATACTAAATGGGTTTGTTGATGTAAATGGTCATGATTTTGGGATGAAAAAAAGGGATTAGTGACCCTGATAAAGTTACTTAATTCTACAGGCTAAGCAAATTAGCACCATTTATGACTGTTGCTTAAGCTGTGATTATAAGGACTGATGGATATAAAAGTTCAAAAAAAAAATTCATCTAGTAGCTTCTGGTAGTTTACAAATGTTAAATTTATCGCAAAGATTGGGTTGGTTAAAATATGGTTTGAATTCAAACCAGTTTTAGTGCGCATTTCAGTTGAGGTATGTGAGACAAGCTTCTTAAGAACCCACCTAACCTTCCGTGTTCCTTTTGCCTTGGTTTTTGAAGGAACAAGAAGGGAGAGGGATGAGCACAGGAAGAGGCATTGCTGTGAGGAGAAAGAGAATAGAAAGATATATTTTTTGGAGTGGGTGGTCTGTTGTATTATCATGTGAAATTGTATGATCCGATGGTAGTCATCAAAAGATATGATACAATATATTTTTTTTCTTCTTTTTTTTATAGAGGAAGTGACAAACAACATCAAAATACAATATATAGTTTATCTTGGACCACTAATGAAAAGTCTTTAACAATTGTTTTCAAAGACGTATTGTCAATCATTTATAATAAATCGGAATATTGCCTGCGAGTTACAACTCCTTTCACGTCATCAATATATCCGTGTTTGAGGGAAATGGATCATCTCACTTTTTTCCTCTCATGCGTTTCTCAACTTTCACTTGTTGTGTACCATGTTGCATTGTTGTAGTGCAAAACAAAAAACGTTTTGTATCGGTAGCACTGTTAGAAAAGCGAACTATTATCAGTGACTTTGTTCCCAACAGGAAGTTTGTAATGGAATTGTTAATAAAAATCATGTCAATTTACAAAAGAGAAATGATATTTGTACAACTATTTTTTAATAATTTTTATGACAATTTTCTCTTTCATACTTATATTTTGGGGTAACACTTGTGTGACATAGTATTTGGTGACATTGACCAACCACAATGTCACAAGTGACTTTTTTTTTTTTTTTGTACATTTGTGACATTGTGGTTGACCAATGTCACCAATATCACCGAATGATATGTCACCCAAGTATTATCTTGCCATTGAAATGGTTATTCAAATAACACAACTCATAAGTAATTAAGTGCCTTTATTAGGGTCATTAATCCCTTTCTATCTCAAATTCAGGATCATTTATATCAACCAACCCAATTAGTATTAGTATGGCATGGTTTATCGACTAAAACAATTCCAAATTCCTGCTGAAATTCTTAGCAAACTCCATGCTATTGCTCCTCCACATGATAATATTGGTGCAGACAAAAAAATTTGGCTGGATGATAGAAGAGGTAATTTCACAGTTAGCAGTGCTTATCGTATTCTTGCAGGGACTCTGGATACGAATAGTACTCAAATTAATCAAAATTTGCCTAAAATTTGGCAAATTGAGAGCCTGGAGCGTGTACACATTTTTAAATGGTTGATTGTCCATGACAGGTTGCTGACAAATTCTAGAATGGCTACTTGGTATATAGTACAGCCGTTAGAGGTGTCAATAAAGCCCCAAATTTCAAAGCCCACTTAAAAAAGCCCTCATCCAACCCACTAAATTAAAGTCCCCTAATTGAACAAAATATTTGGGGCCAAGCCCACTCTAAAATCTATTTATTTGTGGGCCTAAAAAAGCCCCACTATAAAGATAAAAAAAAGTTTTTTTTCCCGGTAAAAAAAAAAATCTGGTTATAAAAAAGTTTTTTTCCAGTAAAAAAAAATCTATTTGTTTTTTAGAAAAATGTTTATAGAAATTTTGGAGCTTTGGGGCCTTTTGATTTTTTTATTTATGGGCTTGCATGAATGTGGCCTATTTAATTTTGTGAATTTTTAAACCCCCTTACTATGTGGGTTGGGGCCTAAACTTCAAAGCCCCATGATATTGACACCTCTAACAGCCGTATTGCTCCTATTGTGCTCAATGGGAGGAGATAACACTTCATGTGCTGCGAGATTCTTAGCTTGCGTCAATAGTTTGGAGACATTTAGTTGTGCCGGAGCAGCAAGTGGGTAGCTTTTTTTTTTCTGGGTGATTTGTAGAGTTGGATTACTACGAATAGGTCTCAAAATTTGGGATATAACAAAGACATGAAATGGGATGCAATTTGGGCAACAACATATTTGTTGTGGAGATGGAGAAATCAATGTGTTCATGATCCAAATCATGTCCGTCCGTTCAATCCGTGGTGTCATGTTATAAAACGGTCTCATCATGGAAGCAAAACTAGTGTTGATGTTCGTTGGAATGCACCTGCACATGGATGGTGCTGTTGTCGAAACCGATAAATAAGACACTTAAGTACTCAAAATCAATTCTGTCAAAATCAATTATTGTCACCGCAGAAACAAACACACTAAATGATTTATGTGTACCAAGCGAAAATAAGCGTGCAAACATGGGATTTGCTCATAGCAAGGAATTACCGGTTTACCATTTCGTATATTATTCATGAGTGAAATTTTCAACACTCGATCCTATCGGTTTATATTCATGACCTATATCCAAAATGGTAAAATCCGCCTAAATTTCAACTAAATATATTAAGTTTTGAGAAATAAAGTGTCAAAGGGAGTATTTAAAGAACTTCTCATTATTCTTTACAACCATCAACCACAACTTTTCTAAGAGTGTGTTTGTTGAGAAGCAAGAGAGTCAAGTTAGATAATCACATTACAGCATCTTGTAAGTTAATATTTAGTAGTAAATGGCATATAGATAAACTAAAATGTCCCATATAAAAAGAAAAGAAACCATATTTACCAGCCCAAAATAAGGCATGCCCTACTATGGTGATCATTGGAGCTAAATTACCTTCTCAACCACCAAAGTGAGCGCATATTTATTATTTGAATTAAAACAAACACCATCATTTGAATAAAAACAAAATCTAGCTGCTGTTGTCTCACATTTGGTCCATCAACCACAGAACATGCAACACATAGTATGCTTAAATGATTAGTGTGTTGGTCCTAGCAAAGAACTTGTACCCCATTATTACCTACATTTCTGATTTCTTACTAACTTATAAGATTAGATAAGGAAATTTGATGTTGACACATTTGGTTTGGCTGAGAAACATATGTAAAAGATGGAAATGCCCTTCGGTAGTTAACTGCCGAGGAATGTAAAAACTGGCTGCAGTTAACTACCGAGGAAAACCTCGGCAGTTAACTGCCGATGCGTGTTGAACATAAACAGAAATAGAAACACAAACACAAACATATCAGTTTCAAAACTTCTCCCAACTTCTCTCAAACTCTCTTCAATTCTCACCAAAGCCATTTTCGCGAATTGCAAGCAAATCAACAGCACATTATCACAAGTAAGTTGTATCAATCATTTTAATGATAATGTTAGTTTGTTTAGGTTTAATTTTTAAAAAGACTAGAGTAGTTTTCATGTGGTTAGAGTTGATTTTAAAATTGACAATTTGATGATTGCATGTGTAGTTTATGAATTGATAAATGAATTTAGTTGTTGCCTATGCTGTTTAAATGATGTTTAATGATAATGTGGTTTTGAATGGTGGCAAATAAACACATTTTGAGTACGTTTGATACTTAGCACACAAAGTGTTTGATAAAATGCGTCAATGACAATTTTATTGATTATTTAGTTAGTTTAGGTTATGAGAATTATATTGAATGATGTTTAGGTTATGATGGAAATGAGGCACACAAATTATATTGAATGGTTTTAGGTTTAGTTATGTTTATGTTTATTGAAATGTGAATGTTTATGTTGAAATGATGATTATAATGATTATATTGAATGTTTATGTTTATATTGAAATGTGAAGGTTATATTGAGATGTGAATGATTATATTGAAATGTGAAGGTTTAGTTTAGATTATATTGAAATGATGCACACAAAGTGTATTATTAGGTTACGGAAATGATGTTAAATTTTTAATTGTTTGTGTAGATATGTATGAGCAGGACCC
>Ga0315914_1003145_pt1 | contig 25155 bp, 16 predicted proteins | sample MpolenodulesMG_FD_203920 | JGI IMG/M metagenome (GOLD analysis project Ga0315914, IMG submission 203920) | Medicago polymorpha root nodule microbial communities from Los Angeles, California, United States - elongated nodules | ecosystem: Host-associated > Plants > Roots > Nodule | place: USA... | reverse complement strand
GTGGTACACTGGTACTGCTAGACTTTACTCCAAGAGTGTCTTTACCATACATCTTTAGTCGGGAATTTGTTTTAAGATCCTATTATTTCTTCCTTACATATTGTAATTTCTTGTCATAATTTAAATAATTGTTTAAATGATACATTAAATTATATTAGGAAAATGTTAAAAAGTATCCTTTACTCTTTAGGTATTAGTTCAGAAAACTACTATAGAAACATTATATGGGAAAGTGGTGAAAAATAATATATTCAACGTTTTGAAAGTAAAAGAATTGTTGTTTTCAATAAACAATTCCTAATTTTTTATTTTCTTAACTAGTATCTTAGAGACATCGGTTGATATGATTCATTGTATTTTTTATTTTGGCAAAAATTACTTAAAAGATAAATATTATTGAACCGACGATTATTGATTGGTCTCCGAAAACTACTTTTTTCTTATGTGTTAGGATAAGCCATGGATTCTTTACAAATAAGTTAAAGATATATTTTTATAATTCATAAAATTATGCTAGTATTAGACAAATAAGTTTTATATTCTCATTTAACAGTTGAAACAATTCCTATATTATAAACTGTTAAAACATGTAGTTGTAGCCCTTTAGATCTATGTATCTTGATTTTTTTAAAAAATACATATAAATCTTACATCTTTTTGTATGTACTTTTGGGTCGGAGTAAACCTTGGTTTGTGAATATTCAACCCAACCAAAATATCAAAAGAAATAACTAAAACTGTAAAATATTTGAAGGAATTACAAAAGGGAAAATAACTAATACAGACTAATTCTATAGAAGAATTAATGGAGAGCTTGAGCCTCGCATTTTTTCTTTCTGAAATCATCCTTGTATAATTCAGCTGCAGTATTTTTGGTTAGGATATTTCTTTCTCATTCCTCTACCCAACTCCTGATCATTTGGATTGGCCTCTAAATCACAGCCTCTCCTTTTGGCTAACAGAATTTGTAGTCACTTTAATCAAGGAAATTACAGTTGTAATAATAGCACAACCTTCACCATTGAGCAATGGATCAGAATTCTATCATAGACATCATACATGTCATCCTATTAACAGTTTCAGCTCACTGAAATCTCTAACCCCTTGCACTGGAAAAGAAAATAAAAAATATCACTTGTTAGCGACACAATCACCAAATTGTACTCAAGTCTTCAATCGTTGTGCTGAAAAATCATTAAAAACAGTTTTGATTTTCTTAATTAACTTAATTTGATTTTACCAAGTTTGTTGTAAGAGTGTAAGATCATCGAATTGTCACAACTTAAACAAGAATTAACAAGATATTGTATCTCAACCAATTTTGGAATCACATCATAGAAAAAAACTTCTTCAGCTATCAAAGCCAACCTTGCAGCTCTTGCAATCAATTTTCCAAAAGCATGACATGAAGTAGTTTTTATTGACAAAGAATTCAAGCCTTCAACATCCTTAAAAAGCGATGAAACAATTTCTTCATGGTGTTTTTCATTCACACCCTTTGAAGAGTACCAAGTAATAGAAACATGATCAGTTTTCAAAATCCATAAATCAGCAACAATGCCAACAAGATCACCATCAATGCTTTTATACTTAAAATCATTCAAAACAGTAACATTCTTACAGTCATTCTTAGATAAAAGCTGAAGATGAAGAGGGTGTGCTAAAATCAACAAATCACCCCACCCTTTCTTCTCCCATTTATACTCAACACAAAAAGGTTCTCTAAGTGTAGCATCACCTGACACAGGATAACAGAAACAGTACCTGTCAAGAACAGCCTCATGTTTTGAATCCGAATCCGGCAACAAAGCTATCCGAATTGTGCCAGAAAAGGCTTCTGAAGTTAACTCCGAACGGCCTTGAGTGAACTTTACTTTTATTGAAGCATACAGTATCCATGCTTGATTGTTGCTCAACCGAATGGTAAATTTTGTAGAGGAATCATTTGAAGTGAAGTGAATGATATCATGGACGGTTGAGATGGAAAGAGGAGTTGGTTTTGTTACAGAAAGAGTCAAATAAGGACTTCCCCTAACAAGAAAGAAAGTCATGTTGGTAGAAGGAATGTCTAAGGTGACACTGAGATCATTATAGGAAGATATTACATGTTTTCCATTGGAATTTTTTTCTTTCTTTGAGGAAGTGATTGTAAGATCAGGTTTGAAGACTTGAGATATAACTTTGGAGTTGGAAGAAAGATTTGGATAGGAAATAGAAAGTGATGAGTTTGATGATTTGATAAGGTAAGGGTGAATGTATTCAGGTTGGTCACCATTGTTTAGGACAAAGTTTTGGAAGAAAGAGTTTGTAGGGAGGGGTTTGGATAGCAAATTTGGAGAGAAGAATTTGGAGGGGAGAACAGTGGAATTGGCTTGTGGGAATAGAAAAGGTGTGTTCTTCTTGTTGCTTGCCATTGCAAGTTGGAACTGGTAAGAGTGATAGTTTTGTTTCTGTGATAATGATTTTGAATGGCTAAAATGTTTAAGGTGGTAATGGCAATGGTTATGGTGATAGAGTGTTTTTATAATGTTTGAAGGGTTTTTATCCGTTATGGTTTGGAATTTGCAGGGTTTGGCTTTTGTGTGATTTATTGGTTGGTTGTTTATATTTGATGATGATTGGTGGGAGTAATTGAATTGAATGGAAGATAGAAAGGATGGCAGTAAAGTGTATTGGTTCAATGATAAACATGGTCAAGAGTAATTTACTTAGGATTGAGTTGGTCTATTTGAAATATTACATACATGTTTCAAATATTTCAATTCACAAGTCTTTTAATAGCTAAGAACTTACTATTCCTTTAGACTTTTACTCAAATGAAATGAAACCGATGTGAGCTGTCATTTTAGTAAAATTTGTTTGTCTTAAATTATTCATTTTATAATATCAATTATTCATTAATATTTATGGAAGACCATGATAAAGACTTTGAGCAGCACTATCCAAGTCTATCTGAGAGCAATAAGGTAGAGAGAAAGAAAAAGAAACAGATGAATAAAGTGAAGCCTTCTAACTTTAACTCGGTTGGAATGAGGACCCGTGCCCAAAAGAGTTTTTTCAAAGCTGCCTTGACAAATACAAAATAGTTGGTTTAAAGGCAAAAGTATAACTTCGTATATCAACACTTTTGTTCCAATTTTCATAGAGAGAGTTTTGTAGCAGTTGTTAGTTTTTATGTACAATGGTGGTCTTTGACACCTCTCTCCTTAGGACTTTTACTTTTTTGGGATAGATCCGATTTTTCTTTTAATAGGTTTTACACATTGTGACTCTGTCATATTGGATCAGGTCTTTCCAGTCTTTTATATTTTAGTGCTTTGATCAAAATAATTAAATCGTTTATTTTAATTTATCTTTTTCATATCATTATTGAATGATATTTTTGTAGTAATTCATAATTACTATTCTCTCTGTTCCAAATTTTATTTTGTCCTAAATTATAAATCGTTTTACAATATCACTGAAACATTAATGTTACTTTTCATATTATGCATTTACTATTTATTACAATCTCTTCTATCAATTCTTGATTTATCTTTCTCATACCATTTATCAAAGACAATTCTTTAAAACAACTCATAATTTCTCCTTCGCATACAAAATCAACTACATTTCCTAATAAGTGTTAAATGACCTAAACAATTTATAATTTGGAACGGAAAGAGTATTTTCTATACAACTTTAACTATATTTATTAATTTATTTAAAATTGTTAGTGATATATAATTTTGGATGGAGAGTACCTTTTTTAACTTTTACTCAAATGAAACCGAAATGAATTACCTTCTAACTTTAACTCGGCTGGAGGGTTAACTGAGTTTGTAAATGGAAGGAATCCGATGGGGAGTAGTGAAGATGTGAATGCATACTATGCTGCAGCATTGATGGGATTGGCTTATGGTGATACTCAAATTATGTCAATTGGATCAACACTTGCATCATTGGAAATTTGTGCTGCTAAAATGTGGTGGCATGTTAAAAAGAGAGGAAGACTTCATGAAAAAGATTTTACAAAAGAGAAAAAGTTTTGTTTTCTGATGTTAAGTATGTGAAGGAACTTGTTGAGTAGTCATTGCCTGCTTTGAAAAGGGATGGTTTGGTGAGAAAGTGAAGGGATTTGTTTATGCTTTACAGGGAATTTTTGACACTGAAGGTACAGTGAAGAATATAAAAAGGTTAAAGAGGTTTGAGGGTGAAAATTTAGCGACTAATCCTTTGTGGTGGATACATAATAGAGGTTGAAGTATTGAGACATTGAATGGTTTATTATATTTTGAAAGTAATTGAGAACATTGTTTGGTAACAATTCAACAAGAAAATATTGAAAAATAATAAAGAGATAAGGATGAGAGGAGTTAGTAGTAATGGACATGTCCTTTTATTTTTAAGGCATTTTGTAATGGAAAATATTGGACACCGTCTAACTCTTGTGATTGTGATTTTGATGAAATATCTACTTGTATTGCATATTTTATTATTATTATTAATAAAATAACATAACTTTTCTTTTAAAAAGAAAGAATGATCAGTAGTTTTGCATGTCTGTTCTCAATAAAGTTCAGTTAGTTAAGGAACTTAAAGTAATTTAGGAAAAAGGATTATAGTTACTAGTAAATCCCTTTACTTCAATCCAACAAAGAAATGTTACTAACTACTCAACACAAAAATAGAACATTAAATAATCATCTAAGTGTTATGAGTTAGTTTCTCTTGGAGAGACTAGTCTCAGATTGATCAAGTCATAACACAAATCCAAAATATCATGCCGGGGTTGAGCATTTGGATCAATTTGGAGGACTAGTCTGTGTACGGAGATTCTTTGAACATCGAGCAAAAACTGTTTGGTTCGCGAATATTTGAACTATTTGGAAGGTTAAAATTGAGAAAACTTTTCTCAATAAGGATGTGAAGGTGGAAAACACTGGATGAGGTGAATATTTTAGTTTGAAATTGGTTGAAAATTAAATCGCATAACATCAATTACTCTATCTCTCAGTGGTTCTTGAATCACAGAGCTTATCTTGGTTTGTTTGATAAATAACTGGTAGAGTTTGGAAGTATCAGGATGGTTTTGGTTGGAGGATTGGTAGGGTGTGAGTAAATTGAAGTGCATTTGGTTGCAAATGTAAATAATATGAATTGCATTTGAAATCTACTCTATCTGGAAGATTAGCTTTGTTAGTAGGCAAGTAAAGATAATTTTGAAGACAATTTCTCAGCTGTTGTTGGGCTGCAGATTAAGGCTTGTTTACTGTCATATTCTGTCAGCTGATGTAGACTCCGTTAGTCACTGAAATTGACCAACATAGTCTACATTCAGTATATACAGAGACTGTTTTACAATTACTCAGCATTTTAGGGATTAAAATGACTACTCATTTTCTATTGAAAGACTAAAGTGACTAATTGGCCAATGATGATGATGATGGAAACCACTGGTATTCAATTTAAAGAGATCATTAAAAGGATTGGGAAACAGAAAGGTTATGAGATTAATTTAAAAGGGAAAGGAATATTGGACTACGATATAAATGGTTCTGTACTTATCCAAATGAAAATAGTAAATACAGTTTTTGATACAAAAAATAAATAAGAAAATACAGAACAAAGATCCATTATTCAAAAAAAATGTTATTAAGGTGTACACCCTCCGGTCATCATTCATCAAAAATAATAATGATGTATGTAGGTTACATAATAGACTACATACATCATTTAATGAATGAATTTAAAAAATGAACTTTTATTTATAATAGTAACCGGAAGCATTACTAAATTTTTATGTGTCAAAATAACATCTCTTACTCTTTTTACCATCTCTAAAACAAACGATGAATCGAGTCAACTTCAATGTAGTTTTAACTTGATAATTTACTTGTTAAAATTGACTTACAAATTATATGCGTTGAGATCATCTCCATTTAAGACCTTCTTCATTTTCTCAATTTGGAGAGATAAAGACATAGTTTTTTTTAAAAAAAAAACATAATTAATTAATGGTGGTGGGACTACTATCTCCTTTTTTTCTTTTTTTTTTATCTATATCTCTCCAAATTACAATCTCCATTGATTTTAAACAAACAGAGAGGATCTTAACTCAAATTATATGAACTAAATTTAAGTTAAAAATTTCGTCAATTAACTGAGTTGAACTTCATTTACACCAGGCACACATTTTATTTTTCAACTACTATGAAAGATGATTAACTTTTTTTTCCACTTAGCGTTTAAATTGATTTTGTTTAATCGGTTTGGCTTTGAGGTATTTTTGTAAGCCTTTTGTTAGTTATGAATACCTTGTGATGGGATGATAATCGTTTAATTTCATCTCATTGTGTCTTCTTAAAGAAAAATAATAATCAAAGACGGGACTATTTTACAAATGACTGAAAAGCAATGAAGATGGTTTCGCTGGTTATGCTACACCATGATTTTGTCATTCTTTTTTGTTTCAATTCATATTCTGACGGCCATGGACACACCATCGTCTACAAAACAAACAGATCCACAAACAACCAGGGAGAAAAGGGTAGATTTATATCTCACCAGAGCAAGATGAGTGTTCACCGGAGAGGGAAAGAAAGAGAAGATCCACCGGTGCAAAGGAAGAGACAGCTCTAGAATCGGAGGAAATCAGGCAAAACGAGCAAAAATGAGGTGAGAAACCCTCACTGGAGTGACATTTGGTAGAGAGAGAACTTTCGGAAGTGATGGTTACGGTGAGAGAACAGAGTATTTTGGCGTTTCATTTTTTTGGGGGAATAAGTTACTTCCAAAAGTACTTGGTGAACTTTTGGTTGTTACTATCCGTGAACTTGTAAACAAAAAAAAAATTGAACCAGTATCACTAACACAAAACCATGAACATATTTAACAACGACAAACTATAAAGACGTGCAAATTTCTTATTTAAGCATGCTCAACGGATAGAGAAAAAAAGAAGAGAAAAAGCAAGAAAACTTACCAACTAACGGTAGCGAGAGGTAAAGAAGATGAAGATGGCGAGAGGAACAAGGGTTTCTTTCCCAAGAGTGTAAAGAAATAAGAAATAAAAAACTAATGAGCTTTCTAAACCAATTTTAATATATTTTAGGTTGGTTATAAACAATAACATGCATAAAAGACTTAAAGACACTCTTTAAAGGCGATTGCCTATATAACCGAGATAAAACATATAAAGTTTTTGACCTGTCCGGGAACAGAGCTAAGGACGGAGGAGAAGGGACTCCAGTGAGGTGGAAGTTTGCTCTTTGACAGTGGACGGTAAGACTTGCAAAAAGGACACATGCTTAGACACTTAAGTTAGTATCCACGAGAGAGAGAGAGAGAGAGAGAGAGAGAGAGAGAGAGAGAGAGAGAGAGTAAAGGTGTGAATCTGATATCTAAGTTGGGTGTGGTAGAGGTGCCACATTTATATAAACGAGCTGGTTGCAACTGTTTCAGCGTAAACTGACATGGGTTGCGGAGGACAGTTGGATGTTGAGCAAACGACCAAGACCATGTAAAGGCTGTGTTTCTACCGGGTTAGGCGCATGGGTATCATTCCTTAAGCTTTTTTGAGGCGGTGCATCTGATAATGGGCCTTCATATATGGGTAGTTGTAGGGCCGAACTCCGGTCTAAAACAATTTTCATATTGGATATAAAAATACCACACATAGACGTTTTATACCGATTTTTTAAATAATAGGACTAAAAGTAGTGTATTTGAATCCTTATTTTGCACTCGTGCTTATTTAACTTGCATTTGATCCTAACAAACAAGGGTTTCTTTCCTAAGAGAGTAAAGGAAAAAAAAATTAATGAGCTTTGTAAAACAATTTCTATATTTAGAAAAGGCATCATCCCATTATGATTCTCAACTTTGTGTGTCTGGTTGTGGTGGTATTGAATCAACATATCATTTGTTTTTTGGTTGTAATTTTTTCGGTATTATTTGGCAACATGTTCGTCAATGGCTTGGATTTTCTTTAGTGGTTTCTTTGCAAGTTTTGGACCATTTCGTTTAGTTTGGTCAATCAGCAGGTAGTTCTAAATATCGACGTTCGTTTTTGTAGCTAATTAGGTTAACAGTTGTTTGAGTAATTTGGAAAGATAGAAAAAATAGAATTTGTAATAACAAGGAAGACCCGATTCACCAAATTCTAGAAAAAATTAAGTGTTTTTCTTATTGATGGCTAAAGGCAACAAATGTTTCTTTTGCTTTTGGGTATCAAAACCAGTGGTTTAGCTCTCTTACTTGCTTGGGCGTAGGGTATTACCTTTCATTTTACCTTGTTTTTTCCACATTATGTAGCATTTTTTTTTTTGAAGGAGTAACATTGTGTTAAATACTTGTGTTTTACTTTGACACACCTTGTGATAGGTAAAACTCTCTTGTTGGCAACTTATTTCATTTTAACTTGTCCCAAAAAAAGGTAAAAAAATAGTAATTAACTTTTAACACTGCTTGGATTTTACAAAAGCGATTATATTTTGACCCTCAATGCGTCACTTCATAGTTTAAATCTTGGGTGAAAGATGTGTGTACAATTACTGTTTGACAATGTCTCAAACAAGATTACCACCGCTAAAAAGAGTTTATGGAAAAAATAAAAGGAGTCATAGAAAGCAAAACATTTCTCAATATTTCTCTTTTTGATAAACTCTCGTTTTTCCTGCGGAGCCTAAATCCTAGGCCAAAATCCACAGGAAAGTTGCGGAGTATTTACCAAATTCTGCAGGTAATTCCGTAGGAAAATGGAGATTATCTAGTAGTGTTACAACTCTATTCTTTCTTATCAAGCTAAAAAAATGTCATTTATTTAGTAGCTCACATTTTGTCCTATCAAGCGTGCACTTAAATTGGCATAAATGTAACAAGTAGGCATAATTTCAAAACCTTAACAAGTAGAAAGAGTTTCTTGAAATATAAGATTGCCGGGTATGCCTCATATTTGCTGCTGAGTGAGTGGAGCTGAAAGCGCAACAAGTATAGCGAGTGCATCTCCCTTCTAGAGTGGCTCATTCGTATGTTGAGTTACGATAAGGAGGGTTGGGTTCAAGGGTGAAGCCTCCGCCGCGGTATGGTTCTAAGGTAAACTCTAAGTATTCCATAATAAAACATTTACTCATCTATTGTTAGAGAGAGATACAATTACACGAACTTCATGATTAATCATTGTATTTATGTCTGTTTATTTACCTATTTATCATATAGTTTAGTTTGCATGTTCTAATTGTTAACAATATAGAGAATAAAGAAAAAGCAAACGAGACTAACAACAATGGCTAGGGTTTCCATTAGAACGACAAAATCATAGCAATTGAAAATAAGGGTTACAAAATATTATATAACAATACTTAAAGGAATCCACTAAATTAAAAACATAAATTTCTCAATAGCATAAGCCCAATAAATTATTATCTAACACCAGCACTATTATAAAGTATGAATCCCCTTTCACAAACCTGATAAAATATACAAACAAATACTATAATATGGTCGTCTTTTTATATATTAGTTTGACTCTAGGCATAGTTTTACATATTGCATTAATTTATATTAGTAGCTGCTGGCTTGAATTAAAATTGCAAATTGACAAAATGGGAATAAAGCAAGACAATCTGCAATATGAATTGAATACAAAAGTCACAGCACACAACTATTTTTAATTCATACAAGGAATCTATGATACAAAAGCAAAAGAAATTATGATAACAAATTTACTCTCATTTTAGCAGTAAAAACTAAAATGGTAGGTAACCAAATATTTCTTATTCATCGTCACTAACTTCACCTCTACTATGAATCCACCACAGAAGATTAGTCAAAGAGTTTCCAACATCAAAACGATTCATGCTTCTTATCTTCTTCAATGCACTTTCATTATCATAAATTCCTTCCAATGCATACACAAATCCCTTCCATCTGTTTTCAGCACCTAACGTTTTGAAAGGAGGCAACGCCCACTCAACAAGTTCTTTCACATAATCAACATCAGAAAATAAAACTTCAGAGATTGGACACAATGGTAAAACATGAACACCAAGCATACCTTCACACTCACAAAAAGGACATGGTGCAACCCAAACATTATTCTCTCTCTTATTAGACCTCAAAATTCCTATTATCCTATTCTCTTTTGTAAACTCTTCTTCATACAATTTCCCATTCTTTTTAACATGCCACCACATTTTGGTTCCAAGAATTTCCAATGATGTTAGTGTTGATGCAATGGACACAAGTTGAGGATCACCATATGCCATTCCCATTAATGCTGCAGCGTAGTATGCATTCACAGCTTCACTAGTACTCTCTTGATACCTTCCATGTTCAGAGTTGGTTAGCCCTACGGTCCACGAATGTAACTTGTAAAGATCGAAAAACCTTAAACGCGTATAATTTGAGTTCGATTTTATACTTAAGTTCATAAAGTCTTCCATAAGGGAATAAGATTGTGTCTTATACTTACTACCCCATGCTGGATCAATCTTAACAAGCACTGCAATTCCATAAAGAAAATATCCTAATTGATAATGATGATCATTATACGCTCCGTCTCCCAAATCACTACTAAAAACAAAAGCACCTTCCTCCTGTGTAATAATTCCTCCCCATTTTTTGTCATACAGAAATCCATTTCCATTAAAAGTTCCATCAAGCCATGGTTCAATTGTTTCCTTCAAAAAGCTTCTGACTTTTTGAATAGCGTCAAAGAAAAAAACTTCTTCAGCTATCAATGCTAACCTTGCTGCTCTTGCAATCAATTGTCCATAAAAGTAAGATGAAGTTGATTTTATTGCTGATGAATTTAAACCTTCAACATCTTTCAAAAGCGACGAAACAATTTCATCATGTGATTCTTCTTTTATACCTTTGCTTGAATGCCAAGTTACAGAAATCGGATCGGTTTTCAAAAGCCATGAATCACCAACAACACCAACAAGGTCTCCATCAATGCTTTGATACTTGAAATCATCCAAAACTGATACATCACTTTTACTTTTAGATAAAAGTTGAATATGAAGAGGGTGTGCTAACAATAACAAATCACCTGAACCTTTCTTCTCAAACTTATACTCAAGACAAAATGTTTCGCTAAGTTTAGCATCACCTGATAAAGGGTAACAAGAACTAAACCTATCAAGAATAGCCTTGTATTTCGGATCGGAATTTGGCAACAAAGCGATCCGAATTATACCGGAAAAGGCCTTAGAAGTAATCTTAAAAGTTTCATGACTCAATTTGATTGGCAAGGAAGCATATAAAACCCATGTTTGATTATTGCTATGCTGAATGGTGAACTTTGTACGGGACCAATTTGAAGTAACTGAACGAATGTCATAACTGGTGGAAATGAGAAGGTGACTTGGTTTTTTTACAGAGAAAGTCAAATATGGACTTCCTCTAACAAGAAAGAAACTCAGATTAGTAGCAGGATAATCTAAGGTAACACCAAGATCACTATAAGAAGTGATTACGTGTCTTCCATCATAAATTGGACTGAAGTTCTTCTGTATAGTAGATACAGTGAGACCAATATCGTCGTCTTTGACTTCTTGGTATAGGAAAGAAGAATTTGAATAGCGAGATGGGTATGAAAAAGAAAGTGATGATTTTCTTGTTCCGATTAGGTAAGGATGGATGTATTCAGGTGTTTCACCCTCTCTGAGAGAAAAGTTTTGGAAGAAAGAGTTTGTGGGGAGCGGTGTAGATAGAAGATTTGGGGAGAAGAACTTGGAGGGGTCAGGGACACTAGCTGAATTTGTCTGTGGGAAGATAAAAGAAGTGTTGTTTTGTATAGTAGAAGACATTGTGTATGATTATGATGGTTAATGTCTTAATGGTTATTGTAGTAGTGATGAATAATTTCTTTTATAGGGTTTTAGGGTTATTTTTTGTGTTGAGATAGTTCTTTCTTACCTTGATTTTTAGTAATATTATCATCATTGACCACGATTTAATATACAGCTTCCCATGTATATGTGAACACATTGAACATCATGATACAACGTCAATAACATAAATAAAAGAACAAATGATGTTGACATTTATTTAGGGAACAACATTAACAACTTTTGGTTGTTACAATCCGTGAACATGTAAACAACAAAAGTATTTGAACAAGTAACACTAACAAAAAATTAGGAACACATTATATCGAAAAACTATAAAAACGTGCAAATCTACATATATTTAAACGTGGTCAACGGGAAGAAAAAAAAGAGAAAGTGCAAGCAAGTATTGAAAACTTACCAACTAACACCGGTGAACGACTAGAGTAGAAGACGACGATGGTAAGAGGGAGGAGTCAAGAGCTGATAGTTAACAGAGCGGCAACGAGTTGCACGGAAGAGGGAGACAGCGAGAGGAACAAGAGTTTACTTCCCAAGAGAGTAAAGAAATAAAAATAATGACTAATGAGCCTTCTAAAATAATTTTAATGTATATTGCAGGGCGGTTATAGACAATAACATGCATAAAAAACTTAAAGACACCCTTTTAAGGTGATTGCCTATATAACCGAGTTAAAATATATTAGGTTTTTTCTTTCAAAAAAAATGTATAAGGTTTTTGATATGTGTGAAAACAGAGCTAAGGATGACTTGGTTGCAGTGCTCGTAATACAGTGAACCTGTACGGTGGAGAAGGGCAGTTGCAATTGTTTCAACGTAAACATGCAAGGGTTACGTAGGACGGTTGGATGTCGAGCAAATTGCAAGATCGTCTCAAGGTGGTGTTTTTGTGCGGTTAGCACATGGGTAACCTTCCTTAAGTGTAAGGGTGAGAATATGTCAGGCCGCCCGTCAGGCCCCTATGGCCTGGCCTACTTAAAGCCCAACTAAGCCTAACTAGTTTATTAAAGAAATTAGGCTCAAGATTTTTAAAAAGTTCATTAATTTAAATAGACCAGCTAAGCCTTATAAAAAAGTCTAATAGGCCTATCAGACCAGCCCATATATATGTAATTATATATATTCAACAATATTAATAAATTTTTGGTTCATTGACATTTTCAATATCGCAATTTAATATTTTTTTTGCAATTTGGGACTTCGAATGAGTTACAAAACTCTTGGTATTACTCTCTTATTTCAATTCCAACGAGTACACATACTTTTTAGTAATCCCTTTTAATATCTTACTATCATCATTCTCATATTGTTCTAGATTACAAAGTAAGGAACCCTGTTAGCAACAAAAAGTAAAAGGAAATACATGTTTATTAGCATCTACAAAATGGATGTACAAGCTCTAAAAAACTTTGTTGGACATACATGCAATATATGCTTATAAAGTGGGAAAAAATGGATGTACATGCTTTACTAAATTTTATTGACCTATTAGCCATTTAAGAAATATATGCTTATTAGTCTTTTTTATAAATATGTCAAATGTTCTATTTAGAATTTCTAGTACAAAGTAGGCTTTTAGATAAGCTAATAGGCCATGTGAAACTTAAAATAAAGCCTTTGTTAGGCTAATAGGACAAACTTATCCTTTAGTTTTTCAATTAGGCATGACCTAGTTAAGCAAAATCCGGCTCGACCTGATATCGCTACTTAAATGTCTTTAAGGTGGGGCATCCATTAATGGGCCTTCGTCTAGGTGCCGTTGTTGGACCGAGGTCCGGTCTAGAACAATTTTCATATTGGATTTTAAAAATGAAAATTGTTGTTCACACTTCATATAAGGCTAAAACACACCTGTAAAATACGCAAATTCCCCTCGGTAGTTAACTGCCGCCGGTTTATACCATCGGTAGTTAACTACCGAAGTTTTCCTTGGCAGTAAGTTGTCGCCGGTTTGATCGGCAGTAAGTTACACGATGCCATGAATGGTAGTTATGACGACCAGCAGTTTTCGGATGGTGGCGATATTCAGCAGGGCGATAATCTTGTGCCTATATTAGACGAGGATGACAATGCAGCTCAGACAGCCCCCACAAACGTTACCTGATCAGCCTCCCTTTCCTGGAGGACCTCTTGATATATCTTTCTTGTCGTCATATGCTTCGCATTTTGCATTACGACTGTGATATAATTCAAATAATGTAAGTGTTATTTTTAATTGTCTTAAATTATTATATGAGATACTTAAAAAAATATTATATCAACATGTGCATGTGAATGTTTTTTTTTCAATTATTGTTCAGTTAAATTTAAATTCTTTGCGCCAATTTAAATATAAATTTAAATTACGCGCCAATTCAAATTTAAAATGGCGCGTGTAATTTAAATTTATATTACGCGCGCCAATTCAAATTTAAATTGGCGCACATAGTTTAAATTTAAATTGGCGCGCGCAATTTAAATTTATATTACGCGCGCCAATTCAAATTTAAATTGGCGCACGTAGTTTAAATTTAAATTGGGGCGCGCAATTTAAATTTATATTACGCGCGGCAATTCAAATTTAAAATGGTGCACGTTATTTAAATGTTTACAATGCTTTAAGTATGTGTTGCATAAAATGTTTATGTTGTGTTTTTTATTATTTCAAATTCGTAAGAGCCGTAAAGTTAAAGCAATTAATCATGGTGCTAAGGTGGCGGATCTCTGACGTCCACCACATAATCAAGTGTTGTTTTGGGATCCGACGAGGGCGAGCGGTCTACATGATTTGATTTACATAGGATACGTCAATGTGCCTCATGCTTTGCTTATGGATCTCTGTGAGAGGTGGCATACCGAGACAAGCAGTTTTCACTTGTATGTAAGGGAGATGAGCATTACTTTGAATGATGTTGCGTGTCTGCTCCATATTCCCATTGAAAGGAAGATGCTGGACCATCCAAAGAAGGTGTCTCAGGTTACTGGAGCGGAGCTGATGGTGGCACACTTAGGTGTTCCATAGACTGTTGCTATGAAAACTTGCAAGGATGAATATGGTGCTTACATTGGGTATAAGACGCTGAAGGATCTTTATGAGGACCACCTCTCTGCTGCTACCAGATTGATAGATGCACATACGACGGAGCAGATACAGGAGAGGGATAGTCATAGGACAGCTTGTGTGAAGTGGTTCCTCTTATATTTGGTCGGATGTTTGTTGTTTGGTGATAAAATCAACAAACGCATCGAGTTAATATATCTGACGACCATGAAGGATAATGCGACGATGGGTGATTATTCGTGGGGAGGGATGACATTGGCATACCTTTACCACTGTCTATATGAGGTCTCTTTGCCTAATGGAAAAGCTCTTGGGGGAAGCACTACATTGCTCATGGTAATAAATAGTGTAACACTTTTGAACCTTAACATTTTTTTTGGTTTTTTTTTCTTGGTAATAACTTAAAAATGTGATTTATTTGGTTTGTGAAAGGATGGTTTCTGGCGCATTTTCCTAATTTGTACAGAGTTGGTGATAATGCAAACTATCCTATTGCGACCAAATGAGAGATACAGAGGTGTCATGGAGAGGAGAAGACCTATCGTGTATTTCTTGATCATTTGGAGTTGGATGATGTATGTTGGAGGTTGTACGAACAACACAAGGATATTCAGGAGGTTGATGAGATATTCTGGTATTCAAGCTGGATCATGTGCGGGGTTTAGAAGGTGTACCGCCACTTGCCCGAGAGAGTTAAACGGCAGTACGGATACGTATAGGACATCCCTAGACCTCCGACAGATGTTCTTTCTATGTGAGCTTCTCATATTCCACATGCTTTCTTTCGTCCTCACACCATTAAGGAAGAAAGTGGGGGTGAGCCGATAGGAGATATACCAATGGCAGTTCGAGGATGGATATATGCTATGGTACAGACGGGTGTCTCACCCTGAGATTTTGCCACCTATTCCCAGATCTCCTCTGAGGCCAGCAAATGAGGAGCAAATCATTACAGATCTGCAGCAGCAACACCAGGAGAGAGGCTCGCCTGATACCTATGATATGGTTGGTGGTGTTGTTTTCTAGGCTGATGATTACTTGGGTCAGACGGGGATGAGCAATGAGCAGTTGTATGCAGCATTGCGCCATGTTAGGGAGTAGTTGGCACCGGTATTGACCAGGAGGCGTGAGAGGCTGAGGAGGCAGCAAAAGCAGCAGGAGCATGACCCGAACCATGACCAGGATTAGTTGTAGTTGATGTTTAGACTTGTTTTTTAGTTTTCGTATTTTGATGACATTGGTCCGTTTGTTTATATTTTTATGACATGTTCTCGTATTTTGGCTTTAACTATGTTGGTATCTTTATAACGTATTGTGGTAATTGTTTAATATTCATCGAAATAAGCTCTTGTATTTTGACTATTTTGCATTGTTTGTGTCGAATGTTGATGATTCCACTAAAAAACAATGTGTTAAAACATGTTATAACAACAGAATTTTGGTTCTGCAGAGGCATCATGACGCATCGCCAGTTAACTGCTGAGGAAAATACAAACCGGCGGCAACTAACTATCGAGGAAATGAGAGCCAGCGGCAGTTAACTACTGAAGGGCATTTATGTCTTTTTCTGGTGTGCTTTAGCAGTTTTATAAGAAAGAGTTTGCGAAGAGAAGAAGTTGGAGGGTCAAGGAGGAGAGTTGAATTTGTCAGTGGGAAGATAAAAAAATTTGTTATTGTTTTGTATTGTAGAAGACATTGTGTATGATTATGATGGTGAATTTCTTAATGGTTGTTGTAGCGGTGATTAATCATTTGTTTTAGTGTTTAAAGATTATGTGTTGAGTGTAGTTCTTTCTTACCTTGATTGTTTAGTATTATTTTCATCATTGACTGCTATTATATATACAACTTCTCATGTACTTGTGAACATATATTGAACATCATCATGCAACGTCAATAACATAAACAAAAGAACGAATGATGCTGACATTTATTTCAGGTAACAACATTAACAACTTTTGGTTGTTACAATCCGTCAACATGTAAACGACATAAATGTTTGGACCAGTCTACTAACAAAAAAACCAGGAACACATTTAACAATGATAAACTATACAAACCTACAAATCTACGTATTGAAACATGCTCAACGGAAAAAAGGAGATAGTTTATCGAGTAACGAAAATGGCGACAAGAGGACACTACAAAAAAAAAAAGAACTGGTAAATTAGGGTGGTTTTATTACGGCGGTTCCGAAAACCGACCGCCACTTTATACAGTACATTATGACAATTTTCAAAGACAGGGCTTTTTTTGTCAAAAAGTTATTATCAAACGGGTTTTTTTGGTCAGACCAACTTATAAGCTATCCGCTATAAGCTCGCTTCTTGACCTTGCCAAACAGAGCCAAAATTGTATTTAACAAACCTTTCATCTCTCCAACTACCAACCTCTCCACTGATTTCTCTAACTTTGACCTCTTTCTCTGTTCACCAATCCAAGCACCTCCTCCCGCCTCCGATTATTGTCTATTAAAACCCTTTCTCTTTTCTCTTACTAATTCCTTCTTATATATGGAAGCTAACTTGTACAACAAACCCGCCGATAACCAGGGAGTTTCTTCCTCTGACTGTAAGATTCAGTTTCGTGATTTTTTATCAACTCATTTGTTAGATCCTAAATTTGTGATAGCTTGTTTAATCTTTGTGGCAGCATAAATTCTGGCATTTTTTTCGTACTGCCACTATAGTTAATAGTGGCGGCTAAAACCGCGGTAGTAAGCAGATTTTAGCCGCTGCAAAGAAGGCGCCTTTTGTAGTGGGAGAAGAAGAGGGTGACGGTAAGAAGGCGAAATCAAGAGGTGGTAGTTAACCGGTCAACAACAAGATGCGAAGAAGAGTGAGACTGCGAGAGGAACAAGGGTTTCTTTCTCAAGAGAGTAAAGAAATATAAAACATGACTTAGGTACACGAGTTTTATAAAACAACTTACCGGTATAAAAGACATAAACATACCCTTTTAAATGTGATCTTCTAATTAACCGATTTAAAACGTATACAATTTTCATATTAATTTCAGAAATACCATATGTAGAGGTATTACACCAATTTTCTAAAATACTACATGTAGAGGTTTTACATCAATTGTTAACATAACAAGGTTAACAGTAATCTCATGATTTTCTCTCCTAGTGAGAAGTAAGTGTTTTCTTTCATACCACCAATACACTACGAGATTCATAGAGAGTACATTGTTAACTATTAAAGAAAGCTGAAGCGAGAGGGGATATTCATGGTGTGAAGGTGTGTCAAGGAGCTCCGATCCTCACACGCCTTTTATTTGCTGATGATTGTTTCATTTTTTGCAAGGCAAATATGCAGGAAAGTACAAAGTTGAAAGAGATACTACAATCTTATGAAGCTATGTCCGGACAAGCCATTAATTTCCAAAAGTAGAAATCTTCAGCAAAAACACCTCAGAGGTGGATAGACATGCAATAATAAATGTCCTACAAGCATCAGAAAGTATTGGAACCAGAAAGTATTTGGGCATGCCATCCATGATTGGGCGAAACAAGAGGGAAATGTTCGGGTATCTCAGAGACAGTGTATGGAGGAAAATTCAACAATGGTCCGGTAAGCATCTTTCAAAAGTAGGACGAGAGGTTTTGATCAAATTTGTGACACAAGCAATTCCCACATACTGTATGAGCACTTTTTTAGTACCAACAACATTGGGGGAGGAGATTCAAAGAAATATTAATTCTTTCTGGTGGGGATCGAATAGGAGGCAAGGTAAAGGCATTAATTGTCTTAGTTGGGATAAATTAACAATGCTCAAGGAGTATGGAGGTATGGGTTTTCGACACTTGTTTGCCTTTAATTTGGCTATGCTAGGGAAGCAAGGGTAGAAATTGTTAACTCACCTAAATACTACCGTAACTCGGATTTACAAAGCTAGATATTTTCCAAGGATTAATTTTTTGGGGGCCCATCTAGGTCATAACCCAAGTTTTATTTGTGGTATATTTGCTTCACATGTGTTAGTTATAGGAGGTCAAAGGTCGAGGGTTGGTAACAGTAAGAGTATATTGATTTGGGAAGACCCTTGGCTGCTGCGTACGGATGGAAACTCATACATCTCAACTTCGGTAGTACAGGGAACCGAACTTCGGAAGGTGGCATATATGAAGGCCACGCAAGGTCAAAGTTGGAATTGTGAGACTGGGATTGTTAATGCACTATTCAATGACAGAGACAAATAGGAGATTCTAAAAGTGCCCATTTCAAATTCGGAGGGGGAAGACAAGCTTATTTGGAAGTTTAATAAAAATAGATTTCTACAAGGTAAAGTCGGCCTATAAATATGCAATGGAAAGTCTAATTGATAATGAGGAGTATCGGATATCGGGAGATTGGATGAGAATGTGGAACTTACAACTGCCTCAACGAGTCAAAGTGTTCCTATGGCAGGCTCTTAGGGGAGTTTTACCAACGCGTATGCGACTCCAAGATAGAGGAGTACCATGTACAGATTGCTTCCCTCATTACGAGAGTAGTTACAAAAATGATTGACATTTGTTTATAGGTTGCTAGGCTGCCAAACAAGTGTTGCAAGTTGTTGGCATGTGGGAATTAGTAAGAGACGCTGCTGCTGCTGTTTCTAACTTTGCAGAATGCATTTTTCTGTTATTGTGCAGGGGTTCCGATCAAACGTGTCAAGATATCGCGATGATGTTATGGTGTTTATGGCGTCGAAGGAATGATAAAGTGTAGGAAGGTGATATGAAAGAAGTGCAGCTGGTTGTGCATTTAGCGCGCGACATGCTGCACCAATGGAAGGTTGTTCGCAATAGAAAATTACAGCAAGGGGAGATCGTGACAGAAGATGTACAGCGGCGGCAACCTCCAGAGGAAGATTACGTCAAATGCAACATTGATGCAGCCCGTGTTGGTGAACAGCGGTGTTTTGGTATCGGAATGTGCATTAAGAACTCTCGTGGTCATTTCATAAAAGCACAGCCAAGGGTATGAGGGCGTTCCATCTCCAAAGAAGCAGAGGTGTTGGGCTTAAGAGATGCTATTTTATGGCTTGATAATTTAGGCCTATCAAAAGTGCATATTGAGCTAGATTGTAAGCTAGTGGTTGACAACATTGTTGATAGTTCTAAAAACGAGTCGGAATTTGGCAACATTATAACTATATGTAGGATTATGTTACAACAACATCCAAACTCTAAGATAACTTTTGTTAGGAGACAAGCAAATTGTGTCGTCCACCCACAGTCTAACAAAGGCGTCAAAATTGTGTGCTCGTCACTAGGTATTTGATTTGATTCCATCTTTTGTATTTCTACCATTGTGATGAATGAAATAATGAGTTATTGTTAAAAAAAAAGATTAAAAGTAATTTCTTTTAATCCTTATTTTGCACTGGTGTTTATTAGCATGCATTTGGTCCTAACAATCTCTTAAATTGCTGTCAGAAGCATGGACAGCTTAACTGAAACTTGTCCAATACTTTATGTAGTTGGCACGATGTTGTGCTAATTATATCCATAATTATAGTATCTATTTTAAATTCAACAAAGTCTACAATTATGTTTTGTCATGTGTGACATTTACTATTGTCTTAAATCAGCATAATACTAAAGTATATACAATAATTAATTTCTCCTTGGAATACAAGAAAAGTTACTGACTATAGTACATTCTGTTAAGTTCATTTTCAACAAAATCATGAGATTTACTTGTTTGTAACATTCACTTTCATTATAATGTCAAAAAAAAAAAAAAACATTCACTTTCATTTAGATTCATATATAAAGGATTAATGTCTCTATCATGTATTTTGTCCTCCTTAGAGAATTGGTCACATTCATGTACCTTACCTTAAACTTTAATCAATCTTTCAATCCTCTTTATTTTCACCCTTCACACACACTTTGTCCAAAAAAACCAATCAACTTGTGCTATAATTTAATTGACAATTCAAATATTATATAGTCAACTAGACTACCATATACAATCATACATATATCACCTAAATTACTCAAATCCCACTATCTCAGACTCAAATTTCCTACAACATGAAAATCCTATAATCTAGTAGATTGAAGACCATTTGATCGAAATCGGACGATTCAGATTCAAAACTTGACAAATAAATCAAAAATATTATGAACTATTAATCAAAATTAAATGACTAAGATCTTCTTGCAATCAATATTGGACTAGCTATATAAAGAAACCATTTCCCCTTATCCTACAACTCATACCAATTTAATAATATATGAAGCAAGTAGATAGAGTAGTTGCCAATCTTGATAATAATAATAATAATAATAATAATAATAATAATAATAAGAAACAAGGTAAGAAAGAAATTCACTCAACACACAAAACCATCAAACACTATAAAAACTCATGATCCATTACTACTACAATAACCATCAAGATCGTTACCATCATAACCATACACCATGTCTTCTACTATCAACAAGAACAAACCTTTTCTATTCCCACAGGGTAATTCCACTGTCCTCCCTGACCCCTCCAAATTCTTCTCTCCAAATCTTCTATCCACACCCCTCCCTACAAACTCTTTTTTCCAAAACTTTGTTCTCAACAATGGTGATGCACCTGAATACTTTCATCCTTACCTCATCAAATCATCAAACTCATCACTTTCTGTATCATACCCTACTCGCTCTTCAAATTCCACTGTCATATCCCAAGTTTTCCACAATGATCTCACCATAACTTCTAATCAGCAGAAATCCAATCAAAGTTCTAATCGAAAACACGTAATATCTTCTTATAGTGATCTCAGTGTTACCTTAGATATCCCTTCTTCAAATCTCAGTTTCTTTCTTGTTAGAGGAAGTCCTTATTTGACTTTTTCTGTAACAAAACCAACCCCTCTTTCCATTTCCACCATTCATGCCATTACTTCTTTCTCTTCAAATAGCTCCCTTACCAGGGTCAAGTTTCAACTTAACAATGGTCAAACATGGATACTATATGCTTCCTCACCAATCAAGTTGAGTCATTTTACTTCTGAGATCATTTCTGACACCTTTTCAGGCATAATTCGAATTGCTTTGCTACCGGATTCTGATTCGAAAAACGAAGCTGTTCTTGACAGATTTAGTTCTTGTCACCCTTTAGCAGGTAATGCTAAACTCAGAGAACCATTCTGTGTTGAGTATAAGTTTGAGAAGAATGATTCTGGAGATTTGTTATTGTTAGCACACCCTCTTCATCTTCAACTTCTGTCAAAAAGTGACAGTGATGTAACTGTTCTTGATGATTTCAAGTATACAAGCATTGATGGTGACCTTGTTGGTGTTATTGGTGATTCGTGGCTTTTGAAAACAGAACCTGTTTCAATGACTTGGCACTCAAGCAAAGGCGTAAAAGAAGAATCACGTGATGAAATTGTTTCATCACTTTCTAAAGATGTTGAAGGTTTAAACTCATCTGCAACAAAAGCAACAACATCATCTTATTTTTATGGAAAATTGATTGCAAGAGCAGCTAGGCTAGCATTGATAGCTGAAGAGGTTTTCTTCTTTGATGCTATTGAAAAAGTTAGAAACTTTTTGAAGGAAACCATTGAGCCTTGGCTTGATGGAACTTTTAATGGAAATGGATTTCTATATGATAGAAAATGGGGAGGACTTATTACTCAACAAGGGTCTAATGATGGTGGTGGTGATTTCGGTTTCGGAATTTACAATGATCATCATTTTCACTTAGGATATTTTCTTTACGCGGTCGCAGTGCTTGTAAAGATCGATCCATCATGGGGTAGGAAGTATAAGGCTCAAGCCTATTCACTTGTGGAAGATTTTATGAACTTAAGCATAGAATTGAACTCAAATTATACGCGTTTGAGGTGTTTCGATCTTTACAAGTTGCATTCGTGGGCCGGAGGGTTAACCGAGTTTTTAGATGGAAGGAATCAAGAGAGTACTAGTGAAGCTGTGAATGCATACTATGCTGCAGCATTGCTGGGAATGGCATATGGTGATTCTCAACTTGTGTCCATTGGATCAACACTAACATCATTGGAAATTCTTGGAACTAAAATGTGGTGGCATGTTAAAAAGAATGGGAAATTGTATGAAGAAGAGTTTACAAGAGAGAATAGAATAGTGGGAGTTTTGTGGAATAATAAAAGAGATAGTGGACTTTGGTTTGCTCCAGCTGAATCGAGAGAAGCTAGGACAGGAATTCAGCTTATACCATTGGCTCCTATTTCTGAAGATTTGTTTTCTGATGTCGATTATGTTAAAGATCTTGTGGAGTGGACATTGCCTGCTTTGAATAGAGAAGGTGGTGTTGGAGAAGGATGGAAGGGATTCTTATATTCATTGGAAGGAATTTATGATAATGAAAGTGCATTGAAGAAGATAAGAAGCTTGAATGGTTTTGATGGTGGAAACTCTTTGACTAATCTTTTATGGTGGATTCATAGTAGAGGTTAAGGTGGTGATGAGTAGAAAAGATTTGGTTCTATCTACCATTTTGGTTTTTACTTCCAATAAGTAAAATAAAATGAGAGTGATGTTGTTATCATAATTTCATTTCATGTATTGTATCTTACTTTTTGTTTTTTCAATTCTTTCGATCTTGTATCTGAGAGCGTTTTGATGAGATGGTTCGAGTTTTTGCAGTCCATTGTATTTCTACCCAACTTGAAAAATTAATTTTTCAGTTGCGAGCGGAGGATACATGATTTTAAAACAAATATAAATTGTTTCTTACTTGTAATAATTCATGATATGAATAAATATAGTTGTGTGCCTATCATTCATTTTTGGTACATGAACACATATGATGGCTTTTGTATTCAATTCATTGCAAGTTGTTTGTGTGATAGGACATGATGAGTTTGTTAGGATAACGTGGAGTAATAACAAGTTTAGTAGGAGCCTTCTTAGACTTTTTTGATGCCTTTTTTGGCAATATTCATTTTTAATTAAAGCCAGCTGCTACATACTGATATAAATAAATACAACTTATAAAGGTACTATTATTTAAAAATATTGACTAACAAAAAGAAAAAGACAAGCACAAAAATATTGTATTTTGCTATCTTTTATCATTTTTGTGAAGGAGATTCATATTTATGATTTTTGTTAGAACAATAAATTCGACTCAAAATTAAAGGTAAATAAACAAGAATATATACCAATCGATTACAAAGTTAGTGAATTGTGTCTATCTTCTATCACCAAAATTACATGTAGTCTATGAAGCACGGACACTCTTAAAATAAGATGTTTTTCCGTGTCAGACACGTGTCATGTCTGATACCGACACGACACTGATACATATAATTACATTAAATTATGTGATTTTCTAAAAAAATAGTTGTATCAGCGTGTTGGTGTCCGTGTCGTGTCTGATGTCCATGTCCCTATCCGTACTTCATAGCTTGTAGTTGTCTATCCGATTATAAAGTATAAACTGTGTTTCCACTAAAAAAAAAAGGTATAATCTGTGTTTAAATTACAAATTTACTTCAAAATTATATTGAGGTCAATCTTCGATTTCATTAAACTTTTTACATTGGACGTGCTTCTCAAATTATGCCTTACTTCTTTATGAAATCATGTTTCATCATTATTACTGAAATGACTTGTGAATCTTCTGTGGTTTGTAGAGTTGATCACTATAATGATTCACTATATTCAACTTAACTTTGATTTTCTAATTTGTTCGTACGGTAAAAAATGCAAATTGCGAATCACTAAGAATGGATCAATTTATTTATTTATTTATTTTTGTCACTAGACTAAAATTATTGTCTTTGTTAACGGAGTTATCACGGAAACAAATCAACAATTTATTTAACAACCAAATAACAATACACAATTTACAACTAATGCTATGACTAAATGAGAAAGAGGAAAAAAAATAAAAATATTCTGCTACTTATATAAATCTTTATGTTGTACCAAAAAATTATGGCAAATTCTATGGTACATCCAAAAATTTGAGTGTATTGGTACACCAAATCCTTAAATTAATAGTTAAATGAGTTATTTTTTGATGAAAAAAATTATTTTCTATCACCTATAATTATAATAACTAAATCTTATTTACCAAAAATGTCGACGAAATAAATTTTAATTTTTCTGAATTTTTATTACTCATAATAGAAAATTTTGATTATTTTTTACAATTAAATGTAAAAAAATTTAGTATGATTTTTATAAACAATGAAATGATATTTTTGTTATGAAATGATATTTTCTAAAATATAAATATCAATAAATAGTTCTTTATTTCATAAAAATGATAGTTAATTTATAGATTTTTGAAACAA
>Ga0315914_1003144_pt1 | contig 25156 bp, 11 predicted proteins | sample MpolenodulesMG_FD_203920 | JGI IMG/M metagenome (GOLD analysis project Ga0315914, IMG submission 203920) | Medicago polymorpha root nodule microbial communities from Los Angeles, California, United States - elongated nodules | ecosystem: Host-associated > Plants > Roots > Nodule | place: USA... | reverse complement strand
TGTTTGACTCTTCCCAAAAGTCTGCCATGCCACTTGCCTTTCTGATTTAAACCTTCTTGTGTATAATTTAAAAATTTGTAAATGAAAAGAATTGGATTAAAGCGTGCCATCATTTATAAACACTGACTTGCTTTGTAAAGAGCATATTTTAGCAAATTATATTGTGAAGATCTGAGATGGTATTTTGTACCTTTAGGTATCTTTGCTTTTGAAGGAGAGTTTCATTGGCTCATTCCCGTATCACGATCGGCCTTTCATGAAGGTTTATTTCTTGATCTCACATTATGATTTATGCTAACTATGTAATCGTTTTTTAAAACTACAGTATGTGAATATATTAGTTATTCAAACGTAATTATTCCCGTATCCGTGCAAACTATCTCTGATTTCTAGTTGTTGAGTCCAGCTCCAAAATATGCATCTGTATGTGAATATATTATTCAAACTTCTCTGATTTTTATCTTCTTGGATCACAACTACAGTAATGTGTAAGCAGTTTTTTGCCAAAATTTGTCTCGCTAAATTAAGCGGACACTACCTTTCGGACAAGCTTGGTCTCCTAAGCTTGTTGCAGAGGCTTGGGAATGGTTGTAACTCTTTGTATTGTGGGGTCTGACTTTCTTTCTCAATTGTTGAACCGGCTTATCGGTCAATATTTCTTTTAATTTATTTGTCTGTTTCAATGCTTGAAAAATGAAAACCATTGGCCTTTAGCAAGCTTCATTTCCATGCACTAGAAGGCTACTTCAAGGCATCTCAATTGCATAAAAATGATTGTGTCTTTCAAAGACAATTGAACATGCGCATAATCTTTTTGGCTCACAGCATGCATAAATCAGCTTAATTTTGTTTGTCTTGGTTGTGTCATTTAGATTACAAATATTTCTTTAATCAACAGCTTTTTCTGTTCTATTATTGTTGTATTCAGATCACTAATGCAGATTTATATACTTTGTTGCCTTGTGCTAAACAGCTTTTCGTCGATACACAGCTTTTTTCTGTACACACAGACATCGTCCTCTCTTCTGTACAAAAGGAATAGGGCTGCCATGCAAAACATTCTGGTCAATATTATTGTATTGTTTCAAGCGTGAAGGCAAGTTCAGTGCTGTATAATTTTTTTTTAATGAGTTAAAATTTTCTCCCTTTGGGGCACCTGTAAATAATAATTATTTAAATTACATATTCAAGCCTAAACTACACAATAAAAATTAAATACTAAAAGGTATGGAGAGACTTCTAGACTACGGTTCAATCAGGTCAATTTCAATTATTAGTGAATTGTATGAGGCTTCATGCTTGGCCACGGGTTTTGTCAAGTTAAAAATAGCTTTTCCGTTTTATTTTATCCATGACAAGATTTTTAATTTTTTTCTTCATATCAAAATTATATTTATTTGGTTTGATACCATTTCGGTTATTCTTTAGAAATGAAGGTCAGTTAACTAGTGATTGGGAGGACCAAAGTTCGATTCTTGTGTGAAACAATTTTTTGAGACTTTACTTACATTTGAGCTGAACTCGAATTACCAAGACCACTTTCCCCTGCACATCGAAGGGTTAACTTTTTCGTTTTAATCCCTTTAAAAATATTGTTTATGAATTATCCCTATAAAATGTATTATCTGTTTTGGTCATCTTTACTTTGTTTCAATATTTGTAATATTTTTTTTAGAATCATGCTCAATCGGGTTCTACGACGAATATTAGTAATAGGAGAAGTTGGACGAAAAATGTAGCACCTATAACATAAAAGCTAACAAAAACTATATTCGAAGAAACAAAATAACAAAGGAAACAATTTTTCTAAAAGGACCACGACAAAAGAACCAAAGGGACTAAGATTAAAAAAAAAAGGTATATATTAGATGTACAGAAAAACACATTCAACTCACTCAATTATGTTTTGTACGCAAATACTACAAAATATGCGGAGTCTTTTTGTTTTTGTGTGGTGGTCTAGCATTGTAGATCTTCAATTTGCACGTATTATAAGATTCTGGCCCCCCAATTGGCATTACAATAAGAAACAAACATTCGAGAGTGTTTTAATGTTTACTTGTGATTACAATTGCAAGTTGAGGATATGATCATTGATCACTATTCAATAAACATGTCTATGAGTGGACTGAAGAGTGAAGAGTGTGGTCCAAGATGTAACAGTTGTGGTTTATTCAAAACCAGAATGCTTCAGCAAAGATAACGGAATTTTCCCTTCTGGCTGTTACATTAATGGAAACATTTTATGTGTCCTTGCCTGTGACAGTTTTTCTTCTTAAATGCTCCCCTGTTTTCAGTAACTTGGTAGTTTTGTGTTGATTTGATTAAGTGTTTGTACTTTAATTGATAATGTCCATGATTGCCATTGCCAAATATAAAAGAGATGCATGCCATGCTTAAGAGACCAAAGGCTGTGTTTTCATAAAGTGGAACATTATATAATGGAAAGGGCACACAGCTGTTGCTTCCACTTTTTTTCTCATGTATCAACAATTTAAATCATCTAAATTATGATGAAAATATTTTGTAACATTAATCCCTTTCTAGTTATTTGATAACCAGCGAAAAGCGGACATTAACGTGTTTGTCTATATGTATTTTTTAGTTGTGCTTCGTTGTTTATATATTTTACTAATATATATGTGTTCATTTCGTTAATATCAATTTCAGTTTTAAAAAAGTAAAAGATAGAGTATAATGTAAAATCTAATCTAATGATAGATGTCCACGTATGAGAAAATTAATGACACAGGTGTACACATATTTATGGTCAGTTGAAGTAGGGTGGTGTGCAAGTACAAAGGTATTTATAAGATTTGGCAAATGGATCTTCTAAAGGGATGAAAACTGTGCTAAAGAGTGCACAATAATTATACTGCCAAACATACTGTACAATAATAGAACCAAAGGTTTCAATGTAACCAACCAAACAGCATAAATAGTGATATGATATGCTCTTATTTACTCCTATGCCCCCTCGTGATGTGGTTGAATTGAATTGGTTTTTGACTTGGTCCCTATACTCTAACACCACTACTCACCTGCTTTGTTGTTACAATCCCAATCTCAGGTTGTATTGTTACACTGTTATACTATTGTTAAGAAAGTGACCATCTGGTCACATGATAATTAGCTTAAATTAAATGACCCAAATAGTTGCCACGTGCTTTCTGCAATTCCCTATTGATTAATTTATTTATGTTTGGTGTAAATTGATTAATTTATACTAGTTGTGAAACTCAACTCAAACCATCACACTTTTTCTCCTCAAAAAAGAAAAAGAAAAAAGAACACACTTTCTGCAGTTTTATGGTATATTATTGTATGTAAGCATGTGAGGGCTGTTTCATATTCAATTAGTACAGGTCTAGTCTAGCTAAAATTTGGTATTTACAGTGTTTCTGTAGGCATGATCTTCAACCTCCAGGGTAAACATAAGTTCCATTACCATGTCACTGACTCAATAAAGGTCACACTGTCTGACCACTAACCACTATTAAAGTACAAAACAATATTTGGATTGAAAATTGTTATCTGAACTGAACACCCACATACCCATAATATACATTGAATGAGTGTTAGAAAATTAAACATGTTCAAAAATCATGGTTGATTTGAATTAGTACTTGCATTACCTTGTGTTGATCAGAAAATAAATTACTTAGCATCTACCCTTTAAATTGAAGATATGTCCAAAGTCTGATATTTATCGGTGTGCAACACGCATACATCACTGATATATGTAGTTTTTTTTGTTGAAGAATCACTAATATATGTAGTATTAGTGCTGTTGTGTATGATATTTGAGGTTGTGTTGTGTATGATATTTGATGTAAAAAAAGAACAGAATGCCCAACAAACAACATATTTCAATTCATCTAGCTTAATGACAGTGTTCTTAAAAAAACTAGCTATAGGACAACACAAAATAACCCTAGTTAAAATATTATTCATGCGTCTGTAACTTTTGTAATAAAAAATATATATTTACATGAAGGGAATTGAGGATATTTTTTTGATGCCTGCATTTTCTAAATCTGAGAAATAGAAAAAGGTCAAATATTATAAGTGGGGTGGGGTGTGTTCTGTCCTGAACTGAGGCAGAGTTCTGAGTTCTGAGCCTGAGGCTAGGTGAAGTAAAGGAACAGAAAAAGTAAAATAAGTTAGTAGCAGTAAAAGCTCAAACCCGTACAATCTTACTTCTGAGACAGATGAAGCATTACCAACTCTCTTCAAATAGTTTCAATATACAATCAATAATACTAATAATAACTATTTCCTCTTTTGTCTTTAGGAACTTTTCTTTTTCTCTCTCCTTTATTTTATGGATTTCCGTAAATATGTCAGAGACAAGAAATGCCAGAGATGCAGCAGAAGAGGTGCAGTCATAATAAGAGTTCAGAGAGAAAATAGAAAGAGAAAAATAGCATTGGCATGCAGTAGCACTGTAATCACAACCATTAGTTCATATCCATGTACAGAAGATTCTGCAACACTATGGTCCCTCAAATAAATATACCTATTCTACTACTCTCTTCCTCCTTTTAAGTTTAACACTCAACTCCTCTCTTCTCCTGCTCATAACAAAAAACAATGATGAATGGAAGAAACAGGTATCCTTTTACTCCAACTCAGTGGCAAGAGCTTGAACATCAAGCTCTTATCTACAAATACATGGCTTCTGGTATTTCCATTCCTCCTGATCTTCTACTCACTATCAAAAGAAGCTACTTAGACTCTTCAAGGCTCTCACCTCATCAGTCTCAACACTGTAAGCACTATTCTATCCATATAGTATGCACTATGCACTTATTTTGTACATATTCTTGAATGAAATAGTTTGTTTGTTAATTTGGTATGATGCATGCAGTTGGGTGGAACTATTTACCAATGGGATTGGGAAGAAAAATAGACCCAGAGCCAGGGAGGTGTAGAAGAACAGATGGAAAGAAATGGAGGTGTTCAAAAGAAGCATATCCAGATTCAAAGTACTGTGAAAGGCACATGCATAGAGGGAAAAACCGTTCAAGAAAGCCTGTGGAAGTTTTGAAAACAACAACAAACACAGATGCTCCTGCTGCTACTTCAACAATCTTATCAATCACTAAAAATAGTAGTCTTGATTCTGATCATAACACTGCAGCATTAACATCAACAACTCATGACACTAATTACCATTACCCTCAACACTCTTCTTATGCTTCTTCCCATCTTAACCACCCTTTCCTCTATCATAACCCTCCATCCTCAAGGCCTAACTTCTCATTTCAAGACAATAGTGCTCCCTTGTTTCTTGACAATACTGGTTCTTCCTCTCACAATAACAACAGCACTGATTGCAGGTTATTAACTTTTCTTTAAACCAACACATAATGTTTGAATAAACAACTTAAATAATCTGGCTTACATCATAAACACTTATCATGTAAGCTGTTTTTGTATAAGTTTTCTCAAACATTCTGTAAGTAGAATAGTTCAAATGGTCCAATCTAAAAAGGTTCATGATGGTGATTACTTTCCTTTTTTTTATTAAAATGTTTGTGAGAGATTCTCTTTTTGGTGGTGTTGTTATTTTTGAAGGAACAGGTATGTTTATGGACTGAAAGAGGAGGTGGATGAACATGCTTTCTTCACTGAACCTTCTGGAACTATAAGAAGTTTATCAGCATCTTCAATGGATGATTCATGGCAACTCACACCACTTACTATAAGCTCCTCTTCCTCTTTTAAACAGAGGAATTGTTCTGGTTTATCCAATGACAATGAGTACTCTTACTTGCAACTTGACAACAACTCAAAACAACCACAGCAAGATCAAGGTTGTTACATCTCAGGTAGTGAAGAAACATTCATGAAACATGGGAAAGAAGAACCTCAGAAGATTTTTCATCGTTTCTTTGATGAATGGCCACCCAAAAGCAGCAGAAACTCATGGCTTGATTTGGATGATAAATCATCCACTACTCAGCTTTCAATCTCCATTCCTACATCTTCTCATGATTTCACAACTTTTAGTTCCACAAACCAACGAGGTAAATGGATTCTCTTCACTCTATTCTCTTTCAAGCATTGTTACAAACACGTACACAACATTGACACATCGCCATAGGTGTGATAATTTGAGGGAAACTCTATTGCCTTTGAAGCATTGTTACAAACACATACACAACACGGATACTTTTCTAGCACCAATAATAGTTTTTACGGTTGTCAACGTGCTCGTGCCAGTGTTGTGTCTGGTGTCCGTGTCTGTGTCTGTGTCAATGGTTCATAGATTTGAAGCATTATTACAAACATATACACAATACAGATACATTGACACCAATCATAATTTGAGAAAATCATATAATTGAATGTAAATTATCATGGATTAGTGGTTAGTGATTTCTCATTAGCTTGAGTTTGGTTTTGCAGATGGTTGAGCTTGGATATCAATGATGGATGGGTCCCTTTTGATTGAATCTAAGGTCAATAATAATGTAGTACTAGTACCAGACTCTAGTAGTTCATTCATATTTTGTGTAAGGTTTTCTAGTTTCACTTGAATTGTTTTGTTCCAACTTTTTCCCACTATTGTACATGTGTTGTTGAAGTGGATATGTGTCTCCATGGAGGGATCCAATGTGTAGTTGTGTGTGCTGTATGGTGTTTGTTTTACTAAGTTATGTTCTGTTGTTTGTTTCTGCCAAACATGGTTTCAGTTTTCAGACTCTACCAGTTATTTGGCTGTGTCTGTTTATGTGGTTTCAGCTTATATTCAAAGACACATCACACACGTATGTGGTGAGTACATTATTGGATGCTAGCATTATGATGGCCCCTGGGATGTTGTTTGTTTGTTTGTCATATCCTCAACTCCCAAAAGTGTACAGGCTAGACTACATGTCTCTTTGAATTAAAACCATATTACATAATCTTTTATTTGGTTTATTTCATAGATTATATAATATCTAATAAGGGGGTCATAATCCTGATTAAAAAACAAAGTTTTGTTTATGTTACAATATGAAATATATATAAAAGAGATGTGATTTATATGATTAATGTGTTCAAATTTTGGATGAAGATGCAGTGTGTTGGTCACATGTCTTGACTACTAATTCGTTGTTCTTAAACAATTCGTCGTAATTAGAATATTTGACCTCTTCGTAGTCACCTCAAAATATTCACACGACATAAATTATTTGAACCAACTACAAGAATAATTTTTGAGTTGGTAGTAGAACATCTTCAATCATGTTATCAACTCTCCAACGTTCTTATTGAATTATTTTATACATTTTATTGGCTCCTATTTTATCGGTACCATGTGGGACTTTTGGTGATAAGAACTTGATGTTTTAATCAGTCTTGCTACTAAGATGTTTTTTATTTGAGTAAACCATCAGATTAATCTCTAACATTTTAAGACACTTTTAAATAAATCATTGTTCTTCGAGATTATAAATAATCATTGACTTTATCAAATTTTATTCATATTAAAAACATATTAGGGACTAAAGTTGATAGTAAGTGTTAATGATATAAACCCAATTGATAGCAAGTCGTTTAAAAAGATTTAATTGATAGTAAGTGGTTAAATTTGAAGACCAACTTGACAATTTAATAAAGTCGGAGATCTTTTAGAAATATTCATAATCTCATAGACTTATTTGATAGTGTATTCTTTTTTATTTTATTGACAAACCATTGAAATGTTTGTTCTATGTTAGACTGTTAAATGTAAGATGTATTTAATGCATGTTTAGCATATTAATGGTATATTTACCTAAATCACGACGAAACAACTTAATTTTTTGTAGTTTTTGAAAAATTATGGTGATTCACCCTAATATCAAACACGCACTTATATCAACTATGCTTCACGACAACAATTAGTCTAACCCTCAATACCCTCGATGTTTGTTTTGAATTTTGTATTAGTTTTAAAAGAAAGGTTACCAGGTCAGAATACAGTTTAGATTATTATATGTAGTCGTGCACAACACATGCGTCAGGAAAGAGCACCGTATTATTAACATTAACAATAGATAAATACTGATTTTGTGTATGATTGGAACGGACACTTAAGCGGTCTATAACTAACCTAATAATTGGGAGAGATCAACAGTAGTTAGCCACAAATCTCTGAAACTACTAAATAATAGCTTACCAATTCTATTATACTTCTCAAAACCTAAACAGGAGCATTTTTGTACAGGAAAAAAAAAACAGGACCATGCATGACGTTGGATATCTTCATTTTATTTGCATTTCTCATGCATCTTATTACATTTAAATAGCATTACTACAAGAAAATAGGGTTGTTAATTATTGGTCATTCAGCCGAACAAAATGCACATCAACACAGCCAAAAGGATGTGGTCAAAGTGGGTCAAAAGTGAGTGAGATTTTAAATCATACTCTGAGATATAGTATATCTTTTTACTTTAATTGAAAGATCGTTTCCTTTAGACTTTGCTAACAATTTTGCTAGCATAAACTCTTTTTTTTAAAACTTTATTATAAAGATGTCAATGTCATTCAGAGAAAATATATAGGATAGTATAGGAAATAATTTCTATCCTCTGACTCAGGCCATGTAATGCAATTGTACACAATAAAGAAGTGTCACTCTCATGACTTATAACTTGTGTGGTCATAGAAATAAAGGCAAGCTATAATAGAACCACGTCTTTGGACTGTCCAATTGTGCAACAGTGCATGCTTTAGTAATATGATAGAGGGTTTTGATTTTGATTATGAAGGTGGTGGTGCGTGGGACAGACACAGTTGTTGGTAATTTTGGTTCAAAAAGAGAGTAATGAAATGTAACTATTGCTTTGCAGATCACTTCTGACTCTATCAGTGACATATACATGGAAGAAGGATACTTCATAATATATCACTTTGCAGTAAACCACTTCTCATCATTGACCATCCTCACTTACTGCTTCACTACCCTGACATTAATTCAAATAATATTGGATTATGATGTTAGTTCTACGTAGAGTAAAATTTATGAAATTGAATATTTTGACTCGCTAAGGGGGAGAACCCTTTAGGTAATTAAAACAAATTTGTTCAAGTTATGAGTCATAAGTTTCATATTCCATAATGTAGGGGTCGACTTCATCTAGTGGCGGAGCCCTTCATGAGCCCTTTAGGTCTATTTTGCGAGATTTTATACAATTTTGTGTCGGTTTTAGGTTTCGGTTGATTCAAATTCCTGCAAAGTGGTGTAGTGGCCCACCCAAAAATTTAAATAATTCAATTTGCCAGATTTTATACAATTTTATGTCGGTTTTAGGTTTCGGTTGATCCAAATTCCTGCAAAGTGGTGTTGTGGCCCATCCGAAAAATTTAAATAATTCAATTATAGGTCTATTTTGCGAGGCTTTAAACAATTTTTCAAAGATTAATTTTAGTGGTCCACCCTAACTTTTTTCTTGGCTCCGCCATTGGCCTTATCAGTCAAGGTCCTTCGAAGGATCGATCTCCGCTTGTCTTGCTCCTTCATAGTTGGTTCCCACGCTCTCTCAACATGTGTTGTCAATGATCATGCAATTCCATTTTGAAATTGTAAAAGCATAAGCCCTAGCTTAAGTGTTAATATTTGATTAGATATCCAATCAATAGGTTTAGAATTTATGTAACTAAATGACTCCAAAAATCTTAGTTCACAATCCTTTTTGAAATCTTATACTTGTACTTAATGTTTTTGAAAATTTGAACATTCACTGCATTTTATTTTGATAACAGATGAGCTAGTTGTTTGAATTTGCATTGTTTAGTAAAATTAGTTGTTGAATTAGCTTGTAAATATACAATGTCATAGAAATAATATATGTATTTTTTTTTCCAATTAAATGTATGTTTGGTTCCACATTTAAAACAATTACAATTGATTTTAGAGGTGTAGAATTCATTCTAACATGTTTGATTGTCGTTGAATAAAATTGATTTTGACACTAGAATTGATTCTATTTGAAGTTATGATTTATGGTTTTGGCTCTAGAATTGATTTTCACACACAAATTTATAGTTCAATGCATATGTATCCAAACACACATCATTTTTTAATCAGAGTTACTTTTGATCAAAATCGATTCTATAAAATCAATACTATCAAAATCAATTAGTGTGGGCAGATGAATATATGTATAAAATTTGGATATAAAATGATAAGATGTAAGCCACTTGAATTAGACCCGGTTCAAGTAGTTGGAAACAGTGAGTTAAGGTGAAGTAAAATCGAGTGCTGATTGTTTTTGCACCATCGCAACTTTCCGGCACCGGCTCCGGCTCCGAACTTCAAGATGCCCGTAAGATGGTACTATCACTGAAATCAATCTCTTAATTTGAGTTTAAACCAAAATGATTTGACATTAATTCTTTGTTTTGTTTTGGTTTCAGGATTCTTCACTGGCAACCAAGCCAAGGAGCAGTAGTAAACAGTCACATACTTAACGAAATCTCACAGTGCGTCGAGAATTTCAACGGCGTCAAAGATGGAAGAACCAAAGCTACTCTCACTTTCTATAGACCCAATTTACGTGACCAATCTTTGAGTGCTGAATTCCCTCGCGATTTTCTTGGTATTTCGTTAATGGAACAACCCAACAAATATTACTTCATTATTCGTGGTCATAAGCTTGCTGTTGAAGCTGATTCTTCCATTTTGACTATCATGGAGAAACTTCAGTCCTATAAATCTAAAGTTACCCTTAATTTTGAGGTTTACTCTTCATTCTCTGCCTTTCTTTTTTTAGTCCCTCTGGTCCTATTTATTTATATGACACATTTGGGTCAACAACAATTGATTTATCCGATTCAACATCAACTTTTGTTGACCCAAATGTCTCATATAAATCGGACCAGATGGAGTATTGTCTTTTTTATTAATTGTTTGTGTGCTTATGGTGCAGGGTACACAATATAAACTTGGTGATTTTCAGGTGAGAATGATTAAGGTTGTTCCAAATCAAGCTGAAAATTTGAGAGGCATTTTAATGGAGGTAACGGCATTTGATTTCTTCTTTCATTGCTGTTTGTTTGTTGTCATATGTGTTTCTTGATATGCTTATGATGAAGAGAAGTGTGAGCTCTAAGTATTTTCTCTTGCTCGGTGTGTGTTTGCTTCTTACATTTGCGAAAATTGATTTTGATTGAATTGATTTTAGTTAAAAGTGAGTTTAAGGTAAAATGATTTATGTTTGGAACCGAACACGGGAAACTGAGTTGAATGATTAATTTGAGTTTAAAAATCACGTTTTGAGGTAATAGCTTCAAGTTAGAATCATTTCTATAGGCAAAATCAATTCTAATCAGGAACCCCCAGACATACCAAAATCAATTGTAACTGTCTTTAGAATCACTTTTGAAACTCAACCTGCACTTTGTCAATTTGACTGTTACTGCGTCGAACTTTTGAAAGGGAAATGCACATAATCCATTGCTAGTATTGTTTTTCCCTTTGAAGTTTTTAGATTCATGGCAGACAGATATGCTGCAACTTGCTAAAGCTGTTATCGTACCTAGCCCCTTTAAAGTATTACCCAATGTTGTCGATCACAGATAGCAGAAAATAGCGGAATGTTAAAATTCCGCTATGCAATAGTGCCACTATACCGTTGTTTCACAACATTTTGTACTGATATGTTAAATTGACCAAACCCAGAGTTTGTGATTTCACAATTGACTGCATTAGTTATCCTATACTCTTGCATGTAATTGGATGAAATTTTTTTATACTTAGCTCCCTTTTGATAACAATAGTCATATATATAATCAGAGGAGTTGTATTTCACATTTCTATTGAATACGATACCTTTAGAGTGTATGCACAATGTTCTTTGAAATCATTACTTATAAGCTAAACCTAACTTGTTTTCTTCCTCTGAATGTTTCCTCATCCAGTTACACCCCTCAGATGTCATGAGATAATGAGTGTTTTCCGGTGTTTATAATTCTTTCTACAATAGTTGGTAACTTACATGGTTTAAATGAAGAAAGAAGAGACCCAAGAAATAGTTTCTAGTGAACTGCATCAGTAACGTTTAACAATTTACTAACACGTGTCTTTCCAAATAAATAAGCAACGGCCTTATCCATGTACCATAGACGAAATAATACACCGAGGTACTTATTAGTTACTATTAGATAATAATTAATATATATCGGACAATAGAGATTTATTAAGGAGAATTGGGAGCAAAAGATTTAAATATTTACAAATGAGTCCTTTTTTCCCTCATCATTCTAGCCAACCTGCAACTGCTGCTTATGCCACACACACCAACCCTTTTCCATGGCCTTCCTGGCATGGTTCTATCTGTTCGTCCCTAGTCAAATTTGGGGCATATTGGGAGAGGCTCTAATGTTGGAGGAAGTGGGAAAGCATAGTGCCTTCCTTGTCCTTCCTTTTTTCCCTCTATTACTTTGTTCCCATTTTATGCTTTCTCTATTGTTTTTGTTTCCTTTTGTAATGAACCAATCATGAGAGATTTAGTGTTTTTTCTTGTGATTTTAAGGAAGCATTTGGATGATAGGAACTAGGAAGGAGTTCAGACATGTAATGATAAAACACAAGGTCACTTGAGTTATTTGAAATTTCTGTATCTCCCTTCTCATTATCTGGTGACTAGTTTAAAATAAAAACTTTTAATCTTTTTGAGGTTTTTTTTTTCTTTCTCAATTTTTAAAATCACTCCAACATGGATGTCCATCAGTCACAAAGCTATCAAAGTTTTGATGCATTCGCCAAAAGTATATTCTGGTGGAAAATATGCTTGCAGTCTTTTGCCTTGCCATCGGCTAGACTCCAGCGAGGTTATAGAACTTGACAATGGGGAGGAATTCCCTTATCAACAGCGTTGACTTGGTTCTATATCAGTTCTAGACAATACTATTTAGCAGAAAACATAGAAGGTCCTCTTTGCAAAGCATAAAACGTAATCAGCATTTATAAGCTACTATAACGAGTACAGCCATAACATAATCCATCTCTGCTTACCACCAATTTTACTACCACACCATAGACTTCACCATTGATAATTGTAACTTGCACTTTTTAGACCGAGTGATGGAAGTATAAAGTTAGTTTCTAATGGTTTAATTATAGCTGTTTTCTGTTTTCCTTTTTCTTTTTTCCCTTTTCATTTTCCTCTTTCTCTGACTTCTATTTAACTACATCCACCATCTAGTCAATTATCTTTAATTTTTTCTGAGAATATTTTCAAGACAATGATGATTATGTTGCTTTCTTATTTCGTTTAGTTTTTTATCCAGTAATTCAAAAGTTTATTTTTTAAAAAGTCTTCCATGTTGTTTGTTTTTTGGCTCAAAATTGGCGATAGACTTTCCTCCAAAATCGTATAGGTATTCTATGGAATCCTGGCACAGTTGCAGATAAGGATGCAATGGTACTGTGTACTTGCGTCCAATCATGACATGATGGAGGGCAATCGTGACACGATTTGCCCTGGTTCTGGACACTATATAAGTGTTCTTTATTATTTTGTTGTGAAATCTCATGAAACCAAATGAGTTAGGGAACTTAGAGGTTAGGAGTTGAGGGTCTTAGGTGAGATTCTTGGGTTGGGAAACAATTGTGAACACCTTGGGTGAATGAAAATCATTGAGTCTTGATCAACGGAAGATATTGGGAAATGGGTAGAAATTAGGTTTGCTAATTTCTCGTAACCCCTTTTGTATCTCTTTGTGAGAAAATCATTGATAGTGAACTGAAGAGATCTCTCTCCTCCAAACGTGGGTCATTGTTGGGCCGAACAGGGTGATCAGATTTTGGTGTGTTTGTTTTTCTCTACTCTCTTTATCTTTTGTTCTTGTTTTGCATATGAGCTTTGTTTTACACTTGGTTACTAGATTAGATCTAGGTTTGTTGTTGTTGTTGCTTGAACCTACTTTGATTTGGGTTGCTACTTCCTTTTGCTCCACACACCTAAGTTTTGAGCTCGAATTCGCAACACCTTAAAAATGAAAAGACCTTCTATTGATCTACTAAATTTAGTCTCAAGGACCTTATCCTTTTAAAAGTTTGGCCCTTGAAGAAAATAAGAAGGTTGCTTAGTTTTGCTTTAGTAAAGTTAGTTATGTTTTCATCTGAATTTCAACACTCAATGCTCTTACCATGCATGGCATCTTAGTAGTTGTTAAATTTGATAGAAAATGTGCTTACATAGATACATGTTTTCAAGTCTGTTGTGTTTAATTTTCTTCTGCAGATTGAGTATCTTCCTATTTCATCAGTTGAAAAAGTCAAGCCAATTATGGAAGAGTTCATTGAAATATGGCGAGAAGTGTTGTCCAAAAAATCATTACCTGGCCAGTTCATGCGAACGGAACCAATTTTTGCAGAATATGGGCTCACTGACCATTACACTTGGCAACACACAGCTGTTCAGTATGCTGCTGCATTGGCCCAACTAATTGCATCAGTGCAGGTAAGGAGTTAGTTGGGACCATTGAAGGTTTTCCATTCTCATCAAAAGGCAACATAGATGTCCTTCCTGTTACTTACTTCCCCCTTCTTAACACCAAGAATGTAAAATATTGAGACTGTGGAAGTGGATTTTTGTTGCCCATCTCCTGAAGTATTATTTGTTGGTTTTCTAACTTGTGCCCATAAGTTAAGGAATTGAAAATTAGAAACTGAGTGAAGACCCATTTTGGTCCCTGACAAATTCTATAGGAGGCCAATTTAAAAGACATCTAGTCCCTTATAAAATTAAACCAAGATAATTTAGTCCCTGAATTAGTTTTTATCATTGAACATATGACGTGTACAAGTGTCATGGAATTAAAACAATTTTTAAGGGGACAAATCAGTCTCGTTTAAAATATATATATAAGACAAAAAAATCCATGTTTTCACGATAAGATAATGAATTGTCGTGTTTAACACTAAATAAGAATGAATGAAACGCTTTTTGCTTTACGATATGAAAACGAATGGATGTGTTTAACACATCCTTCTGTTTTGATTTCTTGCATCTTGTTTCATGCTTCTCGTTTTCTTCGACACCCTTTTGTTTTTTACAAGTTTCAAGCAACCATAACTGTTACAAGTTACAAGTTTCATGCTAACTAACGAGCGCACTTATTTATTTTTGAACCTATTTATTTTTGAACCATACATTTTGGAGGAGAACCTGGATCCTTATTTTATACTTCCTCCGGTCTCAAATATAAGAAAAGATTCCTTTTTTAGGTTCATTGAATAATTAATGTATCTGCTTTACAATGTAGACCAAATACATTAACTACTCAATGAAACTAAAAAAGAAATCTTTTCTTATATTTGAGACGGGAGGGAGTATATAAAGATAAGCATTGTCACTGTTAGCTTAGCTTAATTGGTAAGAACTATGTATTGTAATATGTAGGGATCGGTGTTCAAACCCTAGCATTCCACTTATTCACCTTTAAGATATGAATTTATAATCACTAGATTACTTGACTACAAAAAATATAAAGATAAAGCATTACCTCCTCAAATATCGAGCATAAAAATAAATTAAAACATAATTCTTTTTTTTTTTTTTGAAAGAAAAACATAATTCTATTGTTAAAACTTTAGTTAGTGGTAGTTGTAATATAGAATAGTGAGTAATCTTTGTCGATCAACTTCTGGAACCCATAAGGTGGGTTCTCTCCTCTAACTGAATTTTTACATATGCAAAATATAAGGATTGAACTCATAATCACTTATTTAGCAGACTCAAATCTCATACATCTTAGACCAATTTTTTTTAGGGAACATTGACCAATTTATTGTTAGAAAATGCATATTCCATTTGATATTATAATACTTGTGCACGAGTATTACTCATTATCAATCTAAATAAAACCATTTATCTTTTAACAAATAACTCCTCCGAACATAGCTGAATTGATAGAAACATTACATGTAACATGTAAGGGTTTTGGAGTTCGAACATTGGATTCCTCATTTATTTTTTTAAAATCTTTTAACAAATAAATAAATAATGGATCGAAAGAGAAATGATACAAAAACACACGTTTTACCGTAAAAAAAACATACACATTATTTATTTTCTTTTGTCAATATAATTTTTGTTTTTTTTTTGCAGTTTTTTTTTGTTTTGATAATTTTAAAAAATATTCTACCCGTTTTAAAATTTATGTCGCATTTTTGTAATGTACATTATTCAAATTACTTACTTTGACCATACTTTTTAACTAAGATATAAATACAAGTATTAACATGTAAGATATTGTTCGATTTATTTCGATAAATATTTTTAAACGGATGGAGTAATTAAGAAGTAATTTTTCTACATAAATGTGGTTTGTTTCATTAACCATTTAGAATTCTTTGTTATTCACTAAACCCTTCATAGTTTAATAAAACCCATGTGACACCAACACTTTAGACTGAAGCGACACTGACACAAGTAGTTATGTTCAATCACTTATATTTCCTTAAATTATTACCAATGTCTATGTGTTAGTGTCTAATAAGACGTGGGTCAATGTGTAACAAAGATGTATGCTTTTCATTTTAGGGTTCTGAGATTAAACAGTTAAATGCAAGACATTAACTACTTATTTATCAATTATAAAATTAATGAAGCCAGGGGATTAGGTAACAAAGTGAAGTTCTATGGATTTGCTACTTGAGTGCAAGTTGCTATCAGTCCATATGATAATAGCATATGTTCTGCATATGGCAAGACACCTCCTCTTCAAGATGTCCACAAAACATACTCAAAACTGGCCAAACAAAATATTTAAACAACCTCTCTGACAAGAATAAAAAAAGGAAATATTTCAAACAAGTTTCAAATGAGTAAATGAAGAGCAAAGCAAATGAAGTACATATATTACCACTGACTAAAGGATACCCCGACAATCAAGCAATTGAGTTCAAGTGGTTAATGAATTCCACTAAACATAAATTATTTAAAAGAATTTGAATTTGATTCTTAGATAAAACAATTTTTAATCAGACTTTATTTATCTCCAAACAAACTCTAATTTACCAAAAGAAAAAGATATTCCGACACAATAAGAGGTGGCATTTTCTTAAGCATTGTTAATTGGGATTCAATTAAAATGTAAATTTTGTGTATCAGGAGATGTTCGTTAGTTTTTTGTTTTGGATATTAGATTCTTACGTAGAAACTAGTTTATCACGGTCTGACAGATATTCAAATTAATAGGTAGCACATGTAAAATGTAGATTTTTAAATTTTTCACTACTCTCTTCAATCTCAATTATAAACAAATTTCTATATTTTAAATTCATTTAATAAATAATATATGTTGTATACAATATAGACCACATACATCATTTATTGAACCAACGTAAAAAATAAAAATTTACTTATAATTGAGCCGGAGAAAGTACTGTTTTAAGATTGGAGACAATTATTGAGTTTTTGTTCTATTGAAGCTGTGATAAATAAGGCCAACAATTATTTGGACAACGAATTAATTTGGAATATTGCAAGATTTGGAAGAGTAACTTAGGGCAGAGCTAGATAGAGACCACTGGCGGGAGGACGGCAGTGACTGCTTATTTTGCATAGCTTAGCCACATCATTTATGGTTGAAAACAAATAAAATCGAGTAGCCATTTATGGTAAAATTTGAAGTACATTTTTTCAACACCATTGCCCCAAAAAAAACAACAACTACATAATGTGTCTAGATTTTGTTTGTAATGAAAAAAAAAGGGAGGTAGAAGTAGAAGTAGAACGTATACTTGTACTTATCAAAATTAATTTTCGAAATAGATCGTGAATCTATGTTGTGCGTGGCTGGGTGTGGCTCGATTGAATCTTCTCTGCACTTGTTCTTACATTGTAATATATTTGGCGCTGTTTGATATTTTATATATAGGTGGCTTGGCATCTCAGCGGTAATTCCTGCTTAGGTGACAGATCATTTTAACCAATTCAGTGTCAGTGGTGGTATCGCGAAGACGCGTTGTTCAATATCTGAGGTGATTTGGTTTGCAACTGTTTGGGAAATCTGGAAAGAAAGAAATAACAGACACTTTAACGACAAAGAATGCTCGATAAGTCAAGTGGTCGATAAGATTAAGTCACTCGCTTTTAGGTGGTTGAAGGTGAAATTCCCTACTCTTCCCTTCAATTACCATGGTTGGTGGCTTAGTCCGTTCACAATGTTGGACATAGGATGATAGTTATTTCTTTTTAGTTGTTTTTTGTACTGCTTCCCTCTTGTAAATACTGTTTCGACATTGTTTCTGTCTTTCCTTTGTACACCTTGTATTAGGAAAGACTTTTTGAGTTGGTAATATAATCCATTTTAGCCTCTTCAAAAAAAAATTCGAAATAGAAAAATGTGTATTTTATATGGTTAAGAAATTGAATTTTTTGTTGTGTGAATCAGGTATCAGCTGTGTATAATTGCACATACTAATCTTTCTTTTCTTGATGAATATCAAAGACTAATTTCTTGACGTTGGATTCAAACTTAGAACATTTGGTTAGTAGGGAAGAGATTCTTACCATCTCATTTATGCATTCTTGAAGAAAAATGAAAATTTTATTTAATTACATGTCATTATTATTTTAGTATTTACTCACAATCCATTAAATATATATATATATATATATATATATATATATATATATATATATATATATTTGTCTTTTATCCCCTAAAAAAATTGTCTTTTATTGTTTGAAAATATAAAATTACGTTCTTTAATTCTTTTTTACTAAATTAATTAATTTTTTTATGTAATAATGAGTTGAATATATATAATTACATCGGAATGAAAGACAAGTGGACAATAAGCTGGCCGCACCATTTGTTCTTTTTGATGACAAATCCAAACATTTTAAAAAATAAATAACTTTTAGTAAAATAAATATTATATTTCTATACTACTTTTTATACTCTCTATATTTATTTTTTAATTCTATTTTTATTTGTGATATGGTCAATTATGAAAGACAATTTCAAGTATCGAACCAAGGATTATAAAGATGAAAATCAACCTTACAACCAAATGATCTCTCGAAAATTTGTTATGGACGTTTTTTTTTCCTATACTTTAATGTACCTTTTTTTAGGCAAACATATATTATTTTTTTTGAAGAATTTTTAGGCAAATATTTTAATGTACCTATACGCTTTTTTTCCTTCTAAAAATCATGTTACTTGTATACGGTACCGGTACATACATTTATCCATACTAGGTGGGTTCAAACTATGGATAAAAGAGGTATGCTTTGTTTGTTTTTACGGTAGAAGTGGTTGTAGACGTACGTCAATTAGAAGCTGAGATTTTTACCTTAAAAAAAACCCAGCAAACTGGCAGTGTAAACGTGCATCCGTTAAAGCAAAAGCTAATCCAAATACATTCCTAATCTATTGGTTAACAAAAGTTTGATTTTTTGTTTTGTTTTGGAAGTTAGCTAAGAAAAGTTTGATCTTTGAATACTTTTTTTTATAGGTGATCTTTGTATAATTTTATCATAAGAAAATGGATCAGCGAAAATAAAGTTAAATATTAAAACCTACTTTCCATTGTTTTATCATGAAAGTTATAGTGTTCACGGTTTCCGATCTAATATGAGTCCAACTGTATGTGCAAATATTGAATTGAACCTATAAAGTAAAATTATCTTTGTAGGTTAATCTAATTTTAAAATGTTTCATTCTATTCCTATCAACTAATCTACTCTATACAATCAATTTGCGTAAATTCCTACATGACTTTCATTCATTTTTTTTTTTAAGGATGACTTTCATTCCTATCGAGTGCCTACAAAAAGTTAGTATATATCCAGAAAAAATTGAATTCCCATCAACTTCTACTGACAAGTACTAGTACACCAAATATTTTGTAGAACATACTTTGGGGATGATAGATTGATACATATATCTGTAAAAGTGAACATGATCTTATTATTGGTATGATGAATTCAAACTAGAAAGAAGTAAAAAGTTATGAAGATGAGAAAAATAAAATATTTAAGGCAAAAACTGGAGCCCAGCCATGTCAATAGCCTCCTACATTATGGAATGGTAACCATCAAATTTCTTTATAGAGAGAGCATTCATCAAGTATTTCAATCCAGCCCCACAAGTCCCTAACTAAGTTAAGCTATTTTCTTTAAATGTTAGATGATAATAAAATTAATATTTAATAAACCACCTATACAACTGACTCTATTACGATAAATTACTCCATGAAGTCTGGCAAATTGCATTAAAAAATGGACCCACCGGTTTGTTTGTACTTCGTACATATTGCTACAATAATGCTATTATACTAGTTAGATTTTTCATTTATTACCTTCACTAGTTACACCCACATGACAAAGTTACTAAAATTGTCCTCTCTTTATTTATTTTTTTCAGAAAATATTCAAAACTGAAGTAGACCTGAAGGAATCCTACAAGTATAAGAGCCTCATGATTTATATATTATGATCAACAATGAAAAGAAATGTGAATCGTGCGCGCGCGTGTGGACTTGATGTTTAGTTTTTATTTGGTGAATAAAGTTTTTATGTTTAGCTGTTTAAACAATTTCAGTTGTAATTTTTTTAACTGAGTATCTCTACGCGCAGCTGTAAAGAGTTGAAGATTAATCTCTTAAGCTTTATAAGATTCAAATAATTATCAAATTCTTTCAAAGAGTTTTAATGTTGTTAAGTGCTCGAACTTAAATCTAAAATCTCCGTAAAGCTAGAAGAGATCATTGTCCTCTTATCTAAGTGCTACAAATCGAGTTGTATCAAATAGAGGAAACGATTCTTTTTTTAAATTCATAATTTGGAAGAAGATATAAAAAAAATTTCATTGTAAAAATGTTCAAAGATATGCGGCTAATTAGTGTAAGTACGATACAACGACTTGTTGGTTTCTCATGGCCTTTTAAGGCCTAACGTTAGGTTGCTATCACTAGTTCACAGCCACGTGACAATGTACACACACATATTAGTTACTATTTGTTAATTATCATTTAGACTTTAATATAAAGTAAACAAAATCTTATATGTGGCCTCAACTATAAATAATTTGTTTTGAATGGAAATATAAATAAATTAAACTAATTTAGATTTTATTTCATCAAAATTTCTTGTTCAGAAACTCCTTCTCAATCTTTTTTCTTTTTTTTGTAGAAGTACATATGTAAAGACATTAGTTGAGTTTTTACTCTCTAGGAATTAGAGTGAGTGAACTTGAGAGAATGATAGGATTCACAAAGTGGGAACTCTAAATAAACAGCTAACATTGTAATATTTGAGAACATAACACGCCCCCGATTATAACGTGTCATTTAGAGAAAAAATATTGGTGAATTTTCTATTCCTTTAGAAATGTAAGATCACTTTAAAACGTCAAAAGAATAAATCATTTGAAATCTATGTATTGGCAAATGAGCATATGTAACAATTCCGTCTATTAGTTCCTACAATATATATTCTAAAACAGGATATACTAAAACAAATTTTAGTAACTCTAAGGTTTGAAACTATGTTTAAAGAGGTTATGAGATTCTCACCTTGACCAATTGTATATGAACTACAAATGGCTAAATATATTACAATTTGTATATGAAATAATGGCTAAATGTATTATTTGATAAAACTATTTAATATCATTTAAAAATTGTAATATCTAAATATAACATTTATAAAAAAATAAAATAAAAAATCAATGAAACAACATTTTAAGTTTTCAAAGTTTTTAATTATTAATAACCATGAATGTTGAATGTAACATTGATGCATCTTTTTCCTCCTTAGATAACAAAGTTGGTATTAACATTTGTATAAGGATGAGATGGGTGCTTTGTTTTGGCCAAAATAGAGTGGTTTACGCCAAAATGTGATGTGCATGCGGAAGAAGCACCGAGTTATGGCTTCGATTGATTTCAAGCTCGATTTAAATAAAAAAAACGGTGGATAATTTTCTATCATCAAAACACGATGCAATTGAGTTTAGTTCTAATATTGTACACTATAAATCTATTTTCTCTTGCTATTATATGAACTCTAGCGTTGAGTTAGTGTGAAAACATGCACATGATGTAGAAAAATATAGAAAATTAGCTAAATGCTTATAGACAATACTTTTCTTTTTTGTGTGAAATAAAAGAGTTTACAAATAGTTCGTTGAATAACAAAAATTGTCATTAATTTATTAGTTTAAAAAATAATTGTACCAAAACCCTTTTAATAAAATATATAAGAGTACTTAGAGATTGTTCCATGAGATTTCCAAGTCCACAAACATGAAACGAAAGACTTCATACCATAATAGCTATTTTATTATTTTCTGGTAACCACACCATGGTGCATGCTAGCAATATTCAACCACAGAATATATATTTATTTATTTATTGAGTAAAATGGATGTTTAAGAAGGACATTTAATTGTAACTACAAAGCCTAGAGTGGTTAATTTCATTCTCCTAGTACATCCTCACTGGATTCGAGAAAAGAAGTGAAATAATGAAGGTTGTTAGGCACATTATTCTCATCAGCAAAGCTACATTGTGTCCAATTCTTGAGAATCTCATCCGAGAACATAAGAGTCTGGTCAGAACAAGGTGATAATAGCTCATTGTAATCAAAATTGCATGTAGTTGAGAAATCTGAGTTCAGAAGTTCTGATAAGCTAATGTCATGATCCCCCATGTTAAAATCAACCAGCAAATTTGTGGATAGTTCTTTTTTTTCATCCGGAAATGACAAAAATTCATTATCATTCTCCATTTGGTTGTTACTCATTGAATCACTATCCCCACCATCAACATGCATTGATGGCTTTGTTTTTGTCTCTATCTCAACTTTGTTCTGCAAATTATGCATTGTTGATGAGTTAGGGAGTGAATTCATGAATAATACCTTAGAGCACTTGGTTGCTTTTGTACGGACAGCATGTGAGTTTGGCGTCATTGGCTTATGATTGTTCTGTTTTTGTGTGATCTTTGCATTTTTTGGAGAAGAACTATTGGTGTTTTGCTGTTGGAGATCTTTAACCTTTTTTCCTAAATTTGTGTTCCAGTAATTCTTGATTTCATTGTCTGTTCGCCCTGGTAGTCTTCCTGCTATTAGAGACCATCTACCAAAAATTAAAGGCAGAACAATTAGCATAAATTCATTAAAATAAAATTAGTATCGTTCACAATATTAATTAAACTAGTAGTATTTAGTTATCACGTTTTTTAGATAAGAAAATGTTAGTAAGTTAGTGATTATGTTAGTGCTTTACCTGTTTCCAAGTAGTTTGTGAAGTCGGATGATAAGATCTTCTTCATCTGAGGATATGTTGCCTCTCTTAATATCTGGTCTTAGGTAATTCAACCATCTAAGTCTACAACTTTTTCCACATCTTCTTAAACCTGCATGGCATACACATATTTACAAAAACATGACCATAATAGTATATTAACTTGATTTTCTCGTAGAAAATGAAATAAAACAAAACATGAAAAACTATAAGCAAACAAAAGTGAGACATTGATGATCTCTAACTGTAACTATGTAAGAAGATACATAATTAATGAACCTGCTCTTTTGGGAAGGTTTCTCCATTTTCCTTCACCATGGAGCTTAATGTAATCGGAGAGAATTTTGTCTTCATGAGCTGTCCAAGCACCTCTATTCAAGCCCTCCTTTGCACAACAAGGACTTCTCCCCATTGATGATCTTCTTAATTAGGCTGTCTTGGATTCCTACCTCACTCTCCGGGTTGGAGTGTTTTGGATGTGGACAGAATTAAATAACTTGCAAGACTAATTGGTAACCACCTATATATACACATATGTGCCAATATTTGGATACTTTAGGTTGCACATGGAATTGCTATCACTTATGTCATGTCACGGAACAATGTTAGAATGGGACATGCAGTTTGCTAGTTTTTTTATTTTTTTAAGGAGTTAGCTAGAAATTTATATTTGCCTTCAACATAGTGTTTATACTTTATTTTAGATACTCCTATTAAAAAACTTTAAATATATGAAAATAATATTCCATTATTTTTTAAAGTGTTACTCTCTTCGACCCTATTATAAGAAAGACAAAATCATAGATTCAATGAATAATTGATGTATCTAATTTATATTATAAATCAGATACATTAGTTATTTAATGAATATATAGAAACTTGAGAGAGTATTTAGAAATTTTATTTCTATTTACTTATATTTTTTAAGAGTCAAATATACTTTGACAGTAACAAATCTAAGCTATAATTTTTTTAGAGGATACATTATGAAGTTAAACATTTATATTTAAAAAATATAATATTTTGTACTCCCTCTGTTCTTAAATACACGTCGCAATCAATTACTACACATATAACAATATACAACTTTGATCATTAATATCTTTAGTTATCTATAATAAAAAAATATATAAAAATTCAATATTTTCAAAATATTCATTGAGACAAATAAAATAACATCTTTCATGTTAAAATTTGTATTTATAAATAAGTTTAAAAAAACATCAAAATAGATTATGTGAATAGTGCACATTGTAAAAACACATATTTGATGGCACAAACCAACCTAAAACACATCAGGCGACCAAGCTCAGATGTCTAACAAATAAACTATTTTGATTTTCAAAACATGAATAAAATGGGGGGAATTTCTAATCTTATCCACCATGCTCCTCGCGCAACCTCTGAAATTTCAAAAATATTCTCCAGTCTTTGGATTCTAAAATTCGAATGAGATTTTTTGGCCATTTTTAAAGTGCTATAAATAAGTCACAATTCAATTCTAACTAACTTTTTTTTTCATAGTTTTTATCAAGTCGGATTCTAAAATCTGGACGAAAGTAATACTTTAGATTTTAGGATCCAAACACCCCTTTATAAGCTTTGTAACAAGTGGTTGAAACATGTAAAAAGGGTGTTAGAATCCTAAAATCTGGATGTTTAAAAATGTTTGTTTTCTGTTCTGATTATAGAATTCGATTGGGCAAAAATCTTGAAGGAAAAAAAAAAGACTTAATTGCAGTTTTAGCCCCTTAACTTTCCCAAAGTTGCGATTTTGGCCCCCTAAGAAAAAAAACTACAAAACAGCCCCCTAAGTTTTGCAACTGTAGCAGTTTTGGCCCCCAAGGCTGATATTGACTCGGTCTACGCTGACGTGGCACTCTAAGTGAGGTGACACATGTGATTT
>Ga0315914_1003143_pt1 | contig 25161 bp, 12 predicted proteins | sample MpolenodulesMG_FD_203920 | JGI IMG/M metagenome (GOLD analysis project Ga0315914, IMG submission 203920) | Medicago polymorpha root nodule microbial communities from Los Angeles, California, United States - elongated nodules | ecosystem: Host-associated > Plants > Roots > Nodule | place: USA... | reverse complement strand
GATGCATCTCAGATGGAGTATAGATTGGTAATGATTGTTGCCGATTTTTCTATCAAATTTCAAGCAACCAGTGCGTGTACAAAAATTGTCAAGTATTGTTGTTATGGATTATAGTTGGCTTATGCGTCTGATTTATGTTACTGTTGAGTAAATTGATGTGTAGATGTGTAAGACACGATTGCAAAATGTAGTGGAAGGGGCTGCCAAAGTAGTTGAAAAGTAAGAATTTTTTTAGTTTGAGGATTGGTGTTCACATCAAGTTCTAATTGGTTGCGAATTATGTAAGTAACTTTGTTTCTAACAAAATCAATTCCAACTATTGTTTTACTTCAACCTTAGGATTAATAATAATTATTATAACACAAGGGTTAATTAAGTTTTTAGTCCTTATAAATATAGCGGATTTTGTTTTTAGTCATCATAAAAAAAACTACAAGTTTTGGTCCTATAAATATTTTCACCACATAGTTTTAGTCCATGTTCAATTAAAATTTGTTTAACTATGCTTAAACTTCTAAATTTTTTAATGATTTTTTTACTGACATGTTAATATCATCATAAGCAACTCTTTTATAAAATATTTTAGTTTTTTAACATGTCAAATTTTCAAGATTAAATTAGTGAAAATTTGGACCTAATAATCAAATTCTGAGCTACTTTTTTGTGGAGGAACTTTGTACAACTTTCTAAATAAGTATGTAAAAAATCATCAAAAAATTTAAGATTTTAAGCATAATTAAACAAATTTTAATTTAACAGGACTCCAACTACGTGTTGAAATTTTTATAACGAACGAACTATGTCACTTTTTTATATGAGAACTAAAACCAAAAACTTATGTAACCCTAATATAAGAAAAAGAAGAACAACAACAAGGATTCAATTTCAGGAATAATAGAAACAAAATTTATGAACCAAAAACTTATTTAACCCTAATAATAATATATCAAATCCTTCAACCAAAAAAAAAAAAATCCTAAAGGAAGAGTAATGTCAGCAAATATCCAATTTATAGCTTAAGTCAATTTTATGCTTTGTACATGGGAAAATTTAAAAATAAAAAATAAAAAAATGTAACTGGTCCCTTTTGTTAAGTAACTACTCTCTCATATTCTCTCTTTCTCTAACTTCCTTTTTGAAACGCACCGTTTGAGTAATTGGAAAGAAAAATAAATAAATAAATAAATAAAAGTAAATAGGTATGAGAAGTATTCATAATAATAGATATATGTGGAACCTACTAGACACACGTGGGAAAAAAAACATAACACACATACATAATAATAGATAATGTTGCTTCTGCTAATTGTTCCTTGTAGAATATGCAATTGTTTCACGCTATGTCTAAAATAAAAGTTGGAATAAATTAACAAGTTGAAGCTTATACGTATCGATAATACTATAATATATATATATATATACCCAACTTTCATTTCATGGTCATCTAGTGCTACTACAGTTTTGGAATGAGTTTCTAATTTATGGGAAAATATTATTGATGTTCAGATACGATGTTGGACGCTTCACATGCTTCTCCCAGGGTGATTGGAGAGTACACTTAGTGGGTTTGTCATAGTTGTGAGTTGATGACGATCATTATCGCTTATTTTCAATATCGTTATTATTGATATTTTTATGATTTTATATGTTAAAGTATTTACAAAAATAGGGAACACACCCTTCGAATATTTTTCTCGTCTTGATGTTAAAGTCAATGATATTATTGTGGTCTCTATTTGGATTTTATCTATGACTTATAAGTAAAGAATTACAAATTGGGATTTGATTGTGTGCTTTGACACAAGTTTGATATTTTACAAATCGTGGTTTTAAAGCTATATGTTTTGAGAAAAATGATTATTATCACGATGACCTAGGTGCACCTAATATGTGATTTCAATTAGGTATAGATACCCTGTTAGATGGAGCCGCCCCTATGGAAAGGCCACCATTAGGAGGAGAGGGCTATCAATGAGAGGTAAACTCCCTAATTGAAAATGTTTTACACTTGTTTTGAGTCGAGAGAAAAGAGGTATCCGTTAGATGGAGCCGCCCCAATGAAAAGACCATCATTAGGAGAAGAGGGCTATCAGCTAGATGGAGCTAGTTCTCGATTCACCCATTTTGATTATTTTCACTAAATGGAGTTTTCTATATTTATATTTTTTTTTAAAGACTTTTATCATGATTTTCAACATACATTTTTTTAAGGGCTTTTATTACGGTTTTCGGCAACATAATTTTAAAGGTTTTTGTTATGATTTCGGCAATATAATTTCTAAAGGCATCTAATCTTATTTTCACTTCTTTACAACATTGAGATTAGAAATATTCTTATTCATGATAATGATTTTCACGTACAATGATACAAAGTAATTGCAAGCAGAAATATTCATGTTGCTTTTGGATGTTAGATATGTGATGGCCTGTAATAAGGTTATACTAGAAGGATAAACTCTCAGGATAAACTTCATTATATGAGTGTTTGGTTAAACAAGCTAAGAGTAACATATTTGTCATGTCGGCGACATTGGATTCAGAAATATTCTTATTTGATTTTGGATTAATAGAATTTTATACGGTTACTAGTTTGTAAATGCACATTAGATTTCGAGAAACTTAATTACTCGTGCCCAAGTGTGTTTCACTTCTAGTCGGTGGTGGTTGTTGTCTCCTCACTAAGTCCTTGTGGCTTACTCTTTCTTTTTCTATTTTTTTTTCTTCAGATTCCCGAACAGCTGAGTAGGAAGCTGAAAGTAGATCCGAAGTCCATCATTTCCACTTTTTTTGGTAGGCCTCCTTGATGGACGGCTCTTTTGTTTATGTAAATATTCAGTCAATGTATCTGCAGCTATATGGAGTTTAGAGTGTCTCATTTTGAGTTGTACAATTATGTGAAAAAATTGTCTTTTTGCACTTCTGGATGATGGAACAGGTTTATGAACAGGATCCATATCTTGGAAACGTTAAAAATACATGGAATACTCTGTCCAAATTTCTGTAAATATTATTTTGATGAAAAATGGTTATCTGTAAATTATTTATGTCATTGTCGAGTTTGGTCGTTAGGCTTGCCGGACTAAAATGTATAAGTCTGTGCGCCGGTCACGATTTTTGTTCTTGGGTCGTGACAGGATAGGACACTCGGATTTTAACCGTGACAATATTTGGGACAACCATAATTTTACAAAAAAAATAGTTATTGATACGGAAACCAAAACAATAGAGAAAGATTAAAAACATAACGTGAATGTGAGTGAAAAAGTCGTAATAATAGTTGTCAAAAAATAGTTATACAAATATTATTTCTCTTTAATTTAAGACCAACGAAGGTTTTTTTTGAAGGAAGACCAACGAAGGTTAGTGTGCTCTTTGATAAATGTTCTATTTTTTTAGGAAACAAAACTTAGCGCATTTTACAACAAATCATGAAACAACAAATATGGAACATACATTGGTAAATATGGCTAACACAAAATAGAGTTATCTTCGTAAATGCATGAACGATCTCATTGATTGTTTTTGGTTAAACTTGACATGAGAGTTGTGAAAATCAGTATAAAATAATTGTTTACAAACATTCAAAATACAACTAAACTCAATGATATTTGCATTAAAATAATCTTACAACCTTCTTAGAATCATAAACAAAATTCATGTTGTGGAGTTGAAGGTCAGTCGTCCAGGTTAAGGCGGTATAAAGGCCCAAGGCTTCCCTCACCTCCATAAAGTAAAGTGGGGAAAACCATGTAGTCTTCGCAAGCACAAAACAACCATCGTTGTCCCAAATGCACATATTAATCCTACTTTATTAAGAGTGAAAGAGAATGAGTCATCTGTCAATGTTATACTTATACCTTTTACGTGTCGATTTCGACCAGCTTTGACATCTCGCACTGCTCGATTATGGTCGATCAGGGGTCATACTTACTTGTGTTTCATGAACTAAGCACTTAAGCTAATTTCCAATCTTCTAAAAGGTGTGCAATACATTCCAGAGTCTAAGCAATAGACTCATCCACTTTTTGACAAAACTTCAAATTTCTACTTTTCTATAAATTCCACTTAATGGTTCCAAGTCGTTCACATTTAGAAGCATGACGACGGTTAGATAAGGTAGAGAAGATGACATAACAAAGTTATCATGTTTCACTCCACAATCCAGAGTTGGTCCAGTTCTCTAGCACTTTCAAGAGATTTCACTATAATCAACTGATTACAACAATAACATCTAGGACAACCTTGTTCTATATTTCCTTGCCTCAACCTAGAGGACTTAATCTAAATTTAGAGATTACAACAAGAAGTTGTTTTACAAAAGGTGATTGTGTTTATACAAACTCTAAAAGTAGTAACCAAATATGAAGCACAATAGACTTAAAGTGCATCTCTTATGATTTTTCTTGGACTGTTTCTAAACAAGGTATATATTATTAACAAGTATGTATATAATTACAATAGTATATGAATAAGTTAGACTAAGAATGCATGTACCTGAATGTGCTCGAGTGTCGTAAACTTCTTCAAACAAACTTGGTCCTTTATATAGAGTTAAAGCTTGGCGACTGTTGCTGAAGCTTGAGATATTTTTTGTTGTGCTCAAGAGGTTGCGGGAAGGAGGAATTTATTAATCATCTCTTTTTGGAATGAGATTTCTTTGACATCATTTGTCTTTTGTTTTGAGTTGGTTGGAAATTTTTTGTGTTCATTTGTTTGATATTTGCATGCATGTCTTGCAATTTGTGGTGTCTCATATTTGTTCCTGAAAGACATACGAATTTGTTACCAGATGATCTAGTTGACGTGTATTTAGGTCATTTAGAAGGAGTGAAATTCTTGAATTTTTAGTAACAAAATTTTGAATCTTGCACAACTACTTATTATATCAAACTTTTTTCTTGGTGGTGGTTGAAGCCGTGCAAACCAAAATTTTATTGTTTTTATATTCATTGTCGGTGGGATAATTCATCAACTTTTATTGCTTATGGCACCATGTAATTATTACTTTTTTATTTTTACATATTTGTGTGTCTTCTGTAACATTGTACATATTCCCTTTTAGGCATATATTGTGCTTGACTGGGACTTTTTCGTTCATAATATATTGGTTTTTGCCTTCTTAAAATAAAGTAAGTTATAATAAAAAATAAAAGTGAATACTCAATAGAATTCAGTGGATCAGAATAAATAAAGACATGTGAACGCTAACCAATGTTATAGTGACATTGTTAAACAATTAAAACAAGCAAATTCTTTATAAAAAGTGGTGTAATTAATTGATACAAAATACAAACACACATGCAATAAAGCCTAAAAATAAAAAAAAAATAAAAAAAAAAATTCAAATTCCCATGAACCTATACTCAAAATTATACTTTATTCTCATGAATTTAAATTACATAAAAATAATATAAAACACAAATAACACTATTTGATCCTTGTATACGTAATTGATTTGCAAAAAATATATATCAATAGATATCATTGGTAAAAATATTTGTCAAAGTCATATGTCAACTCGTATAATACTGCGAAGGTGTAATTATATAAATATTTGTTTAGACTTTTGTTAAAACAAAAGAACATTTATTTTAGGAAAAACAAAAAAAAATATTTTGTTTAGACAAAATGTCATAGAAACATTCATTTTAAACTTTAGGTGATATATCAGTTGTAAATTTATAGTCTTTTAACATAAAGGTATGTTGAAGTAGTTGAATAGGAGGATCGCTATGACTATAGCTCTTGATAAATTTACCAAAGATGAAATTGATTTATTTGATATTATGGATGACTGGTTACGGAGGGACCGTTTTGTTTTTGTGGGTTGGTCCGGTCTATTGCTCTTTCCTTGCGCCTAGTTTGAATCTGAACAACGAATGTAATATGATCATCAACGACACTTGAATTAAGAAAAATTTCTCCTTTACTGTTTATTTTTTTTTTGGAAACAGGTATGGAAATGTTTAATATATGTTGAAATGAAATATATTCATATACACCACCGTATAAAATGAAGTATATTCACTCCATTTTAGTCTCTTCAAAAAAAAGTATATTCACTCCAAATCAAATTAAATACATTGAATAAACCATCTAAAAAAATCAAAATCATGGTGAAATACAAAATTTTGAAAAATCGGTACATCATCTTGAGTAATTTTACAATCAATTATGTTGTTTTTACAAATAAAAGTCAGTTATATTCAATATACATATCTCAAATTTTCCATTGACCAAATCATAATTACTTAGTCAAAATAAAAAGGCATAATTATATAAATATTATCTACTATTGAAATCAATATTTTATTTTATACACATAATTATATAAATATTATCTATTATTGAAATCGATGTTTTTCTCTAAAACAAAACTGATATATTTTAAAATCACAACTACAATGAGGAATATCTTAATAAAAAAAATTATAAACAAGTTTATTTATGTACGACACGAATTGATCATCCAACTTTCTATCTCCGCTAAGTTTTGACTAAATATGACATTTTCACGACCTTCGTATGCCTCAGCATACTCAAGAAATATTTGACTAATTTGTATTTGATTGTCTTTGAAGATCTATGGTTGATATAGGATTCATTGATTTTAAAGTATCATAATAAAAGTATTAAGTAAAGTCCAAAAAAATTATCCGTCAATTATGCTACTTTGGAAATCGATGAATTATACATCGATAGTGACCTAGCCCCGGTGTACCAAGACCGATGTTGAGATTTTTTTAAATTTTTTGATGGAATGACCTATCCTCCCTCGTCGTTGAGTGGATGACTTATTTTAGATGCTAATTGTAATCTACCCCCTTTTCACTCGACGATATCTCTTAGCGGGTAATCCCATTTCCCCCCAATAATTCAGTAATCTTATTTTCCACGTGAGATTTAACCGAGTTAACCTGCACATTTTCATCCTTTATCCGATTTGAGTCATTGAGGTATGACATGATCTTACTCGTGTCATGGGTTTGACAACTAAATGACAGGCTTATGAATATTAACTGGTAAGGGTGGTTATAAGTCGTAAGTCCATAACAATTATTCACAATCAAGGAAGAAAAAGAATGGTCACTTTAGAACAAAATTGTGAACGATAAGGAAGACACTGGATCATGACTCTTGGTTATACGCTCATTCAACAATAGACATAATCGAATTCAGTTAACGAATGAGAAAGTTAAAGTATTTTAGTGTTCATATCAAATCTCACCTATTTTGATCACCAAAGCAAAGTAAGCGAAAATTGGCTATGAATCGGTTTAAGTAGTAATGGCTTCGGGTGTGATAAGTTCGAGTTTAGTGAGTCAAATATTAATCCAAATTGTTTCTATGAGTTTGGGACATACGTAAAACTCAAAACCATAAAAGTATGCATTTATGTTACTGCATAAATCAAAAATTTTAAAGCAAAAATCAACTTTTTCTGCATCGAAGAAAGTGGATAAATTGATTTATGTAACAACTAAGTCATTTATACCGCTAACAACTACACCACTATACTTTTTTTTGCCTTAAATTAAGTTCTAACAAGGTGGAATATCAGATTGAAGTTTTATATGATGTAAAAGTTCACCATCTAAATTGTGTTGATTTTAAGGATGTTCTAGAGTTATAGATATCAAATTGGGATCAAATCAGGAACAATCGACAATAAGATGAAGAGGTGCACCATTAATTAAGGGATCTTAACACAATTTAGTCCTTAAAGAGGGATAAATTTACAAATTAATGGATTTTTTTTCCTTTTCAAATGATAGGCAAAAATGCATGGCATATCAATGGAGGGCTACTTAGAACTTGAATCCACTACAATAGCTAATTCATTTAGGCGATACAAGACATATTGATAATTGAATATAGATCAAATAACCAATAACATGTCAGCAACTGAGATCATTCACTATCCATGTCTTTGAGTCAACATCCAACAACATATCATAGTCGACCCATATATGATGGTTCGAAAGTGACCACAAAGGAGAGCTTCAACTTTGTTGCATGTTAAACGTTTTCTCACCGTGGTTCGAAACATGTGTTATATTTATCATAAATGTTCATAATAACTATTATACGAACACGAGTTCACCACAATTGCCATTGCACTTCGATCTCAGACATATCGGATAAATATCAAATAATTGAAAACATAACAACAACTTAGACGCAGGTGTTAAACTTCATTTCACCGTGGTTTCAAATACACACTATCTTCAAATTTATTACAGTCGTCACAACATTCAATTAGTCTAAAGCATATCAGATAAATATCAAATAAACAACATCCTAACAACTGCTTAACATATTCACTATACATGTGTGTGAATCTACATCCTACCACATCCCGATTCATCAGTCATGGCTCCAGAAAGAGGTTGCAAATCATAACTTCAATTCAGTCGCGTGCGTTAAATTCTTTTTCATCATAGTTCCGAACAGACACATCTTTCCAATATAAGACAAAAATTAGACAAAAATCAAGTAACTAACGTCCAAACAACAACTCAAATCATTCACTTTACACGTGTTTCACTCTCCGTGGTTTCAAAACAAAGCTACAAATCACAACTTCAACTTTTAAGCATCCGTTAAACTCCCTCATACGTAGTTAAAAAAAAGCTACAAATCATAACTCTCACCGTAATTCCAAAGACACACTACAATATCAAACCATTAAAACTCCATATCTAATCCTCCATTGCTCTATCCCCCCTTTCTGCCTTCTGATTCCTTATTATATATGCAGAAAAAATGTGATGTGATGTCATGCTCATATTTGATACTCACACATCACACACACATATATAAACACACACTTTATATCTTCTGATAATAATTGTTGATTTAACAGCACATCATTTTTAACATTCTCTCTCTCATCTTTCACTTTGAACAACAAGAGAGAGAGAGAGACAGATCCAACGGCGGGAAACAGATTTCATTTGTTGAAATTTATAGTGAAAAAAACTTTCACAAACATTTTCTCAAACACTTTACGAACACTTTTTCTTTTTCTCTCAGAAACTTCAAAACCCTAAAATTCTCAAATTCCTCTTTCATCTTCTTCGTTCTTCTTCTTCAATGGCGCTTCCTCCACAACCCGAATCCAACAATGGAGGAATTGTCGCCAACGCCACCGAAGAAACCGATGGAACTCCCATTCGATACCTTCCTCTCGATCATCTCTACTCCGCTACATCACCTTGTAGCGGTTCATCCAATGTCATGTCCAAAAAAGTTAAAGCTCGAAAACTCACCAACAGCAACAACGAAGACAACGAGATTCAGTTCAGTAATGGTGAAATCGATGATTCACCGATTGAAATTGAAAAAACTATGTCGAAGATGACGTTGTTTTCTGTGGAGGATTTTCCTAAACCGCCGCTTTTGTTTGTTTACACACGCCGGCGACGGAAGAGAAGTTCAATTGAGTCTGATTGTGAGAGGACGGTGTTGAAGAGGAGGAGAATTGGGAGTAATGAGTTGGAGAGATTAGGGATTGATTTGAATTTGATTGGGAAAATTGATGATGGACCTGGATTGAGAAAATGTCGAAATCAAATTGGGAATTTTTCTGAGAATTGTGATTCTGTTGCTAAGAATTCAAAGTTGGTGCCTGAATCTTACACATTGAAGAGATGGGTCGCGTAATTTTGCTTTCCCTTAATCTCTTGAAATTTTCGTTTACTTATTGTTTTTACTTTTTATTTGTAGAATGGTAAAGTTTTGTTTTTTTGATTCTAGAAACTTAGTTTATTTGAAGTTTAATGTTTTTTTGTTTTTTAGTATTGTTAGTCAATGTTGGCATTATTATATGCTGAGAGTGAGGATCCGATCCTCGACACGTTTAACCACGTTACCAAACCTACCTTATATATATGTACCCTCTAAACCAACCCTATATCCCTTATTTGAAGTTCAATGTATCTTAGATGACTAGCCCTATGAGTTGGTTTTTGGGTTTATGGTTTATGATTCAATGTCTCTTATAGGGTGTTTGGTAGCACTTTAAGAAAAATTGCGGCAAAGAGGCACGTTAACGTGGAAGCTGCATTGTATAGCTTCTCTGTTTTCACGTTAATAATGCCTCGGGACACGAAAATGATGCTGCAGCCGTGAATTCAAACAAGTGCTTAGATGGTTAGCATATGTGAATGTGAAATGTTGCCTGTGGTTAGTTTCTGAAGAGGAATTGTTGTTTTGTGATTTTTTCGGAATGTAGTTTTTGTTTAGACCGCAGCTGAATTTTGCTTGAATGTGTAGGGATTTGAGAGAGTTTAGTTTTGTGAATAAGGCTGAGTGATGTTGTTTATGTGTTGTCTATGGTTTCTGTGTGGTAGGGAGAAGGAAATTTTACATTAATGTTATCTGCACTTATTGCAGGTTGAGTTTTGATGATGCCAATCCGGAGGCTTTTGTTGGATTGAAATGCAAGGTAATATTATGTAACCTTTGGTTTATTAATTGTTGGGTGGGATATGCGATGCATTTGTTTGTGCGCAACATTCTACTGCCTAGATTGATATCAATTGACGAACTTACAACCATTGAACTGTAGGCTAATCTAACGTTTGTAATATATGGTGCACAGACATGCACCAGTTAAAAATGGATGTGACGTAAATGATCTGTTAATAATTGTATATTCATTCCGCTGACTCTGGTTTATAACTACAGTTCACCAATTTCAATCTCATTTTTTGCAGGTTCACTGGCCCATGGATTTAAAATCATACACTGGCCTTGTCAAAAGTTACGACAGGGAAGCTAAGATACATCATGTACGCCCTTATCTAAATTATTGCTCAAATGATTTGAATAGCTTCAAACAAAATGTTGTGCGCAATTAGGATCATATGTATTACACGATGTTGTACATGTTATTTGAGATTTCATCCGTTCATTATATATATTTGCAGATCGAGTATGATGATGGAGAAGAGGAAAATTTAATTCTTTCAAATGAAAATGTAAAATACCATGTTTCCCGTAACGACATGGAATGTTTAAAATTGAGTTACGCCAAAGTTCATGACAATAATGTCTCTGATTATAATGTTGAAGAGATGCTCGCATTGGCTGCAAGTATGAATGATTGTCAAGACTTTGAGCCCGGGGATATAGTATGGGCCAAGCTTACAGGTATATGCTCAATCTTGTTCAGTTGTTCCATTCACAGATTATTGTATGTGGATATCTTTTATTGAATTGATTTGTCTTAATTTTAAAATTATTTACAATGGTCTTTAAGAAACTTTTATTATTATTATTATTATTATTATTATGATTTGCTGTGATTCCATATGCATACTTTTGTAATTTAAATGAGTAATTTAAGTATGGTTCAAACCGAAGGAACTCGGTACACAGTCTCTACTTTGGTGATTACGTTATTTGTTTATTACGTACTTGCATATTCAGCAAAACAGTTAGATCTGTAAATTTTGTAACTGCTACTATGGATGTGCCCTTTTACTGTTTTGTTTATGTTTATTTTGCAGGTTATGCTATGTGGCCAGCAGTTGTTCTGGATGAATCACTTGCTAGCAGCTGTAAGGGTTTAAAAACGTTCGTAGGGGGGAGATCAGTTCCTGTCCAATTTTTTGGCACCCATGACTTTGCAAGGTTTGGTATTCTGTTAAAAGTAAGAGAATTTTATTTTTCAATACTGAGCGAGAAACTGTCTTCTTTTAATACGAACCGTGCCCTTCCTTCTTTCAGAGTTCGAGTGCAACAGGTGAAATCTTTTCTCAGTGGACTTCTAACAGATCTACACTCAAAGTGCAAGAAACCGAGTTTCATTGAAGGTTTAGAAGAGGCAAAAAGGTAATACTAATCATGCCTTTTCTTTTCTCTTTAATAATGGTTCTCACACTTAGTAACTAGAACATCAAAAGCTGGAAACATCACTATGTTGCCATTGCAATTTTGCTGGCTGTGCTGCTTCAGGTTCACGTTTATTAATATGTTAACAGTACAAGTCTTTATTCTCTGTAATGTAGCACTTTAGGTTCTTTGCTTTAATACTCAATTTTGAATAATTTTCAGATGGTTGCTATAATTTTGTTGGTTTTGCAACTGTTTCGCTTAAACAGGTATCTAAGCGCACAGAAGCTTCCTTTGGAGATGATAGAGTTGAGGAAAAGATATGACTGTAGCAATGTAAGTGGAGAGGATGGAGGTTCAGATTTGGGTGAAGACTATGTAAGTGACAAAGGGACTTGGGCAGCACTTCAAAAGATCGACACCTTTCCTTATGAAGTGGGAGACTTGCAAATTCTAAGCCTTGGTAAATTTTTAATTTTACTAGCACTTTGTCTTTAGGAATTTCTTCAATTAGCCTTTTAGTTTTCTGATAGGATCTCTTTTTTTGGTTGATGCTTGCTTCATATAACTGCTTTCTGCTTTTCCTTGGTGATTCCAAGAGAACCATCAAAACATAACCTTTCGGTATTTTTTAGTTCACTTCAAATCTATCTATTCTGCCACTCATACAATAAATTGAGTGTTTAGGAAAGGCCACCTTTAAATAATTTGATTATTTTAGATGATATTTGCTAGAAAGAGTGGTTAGGAGGCTTGTTAATAATACGCCAAACAATTTTAATTTATCAACCAAGTTATATGATGACATGTGTATAAAAAACTGTTAACTTTCTATTGCTAGTTCAATGGTTTAGCAACTCCATCAGTGTGGCTTCTTGTTTCCTGAAAGCGCATAGAGTTTTACACTGAAAATAGATAAAACTTGAAGTTTTTAATATTGTATCTGAGATTGAACAAGCCATACAGTACAATATAGAGGATGCTGCATTTTCATTTTCAACAAAAGTTGAGGGCGGGTTTTTGGGGTCACTGTGTTACTTCTTGGTCATTGGCAATGGCAATGGCAATTTGGTGAAGCCAAATGGACATCTAACCACAGGAATGTTAAATGTATTTTCTTTTTCAGGAAAGGTAGTTGGAGATTCTACAGCTTTCCGGGATGGAAGATCCATCTGGCCTGAAGGGTACACAGCAGTGAGGAAGTTCACTTCAGTTACTGGTGAAGTTTTTTTCTTTTTTTTTAGGATGTTTGCATGTCTTTCTTTTATTTGATTTTTTTGAATGCTCTAAAGAATATTAAACACGTCATATCTTTCTTATTTGAATATTTTAATTACAATTATTCTGATTCTTTAATTTCCCCCCCTCCTTAATTTTGTGCTTTTTGTTTGTTTAGACCCTGAAGTATCTGTCCCTTATAAGATGGAGGTTTTGAGAGATCCAGAATCCAGATTCAGACCCCTATTTAGAGTGACAGTTGATGGTGGTGAGCAGGTTGGTTTTTACTACAAGATACGACTTTGCACCTGTAGACATGCATTTCTCTGAAAATTCTATATTGAATTATCTGATGCTGATACTTCAGTATCAATTTTTTGGTATTATCCTCGAGGGATATCACTTTTAACCTTTTCTGACATATATAACAAATAAAGCAGAAACTTTAATAACCTTAGAGTCAAGACTCTATTTTTTTATTTTTTTTTGAGAGGAGATTCAAGACTATTTTTTGAAAAAACAATTCTCAGCTTTACACAAAAGAGAACAGAAATCACACCAGAAGCTGTTACAAATCCTCCATATAATTAAAAGAACATACAAATAAATATTTGCTACATAACTGTCCTACTGTTTGATTTTCCTATTACTAATTTTACCCTGTTTATTTTTTACTTGGATAATACACAAGCCACATTTTAGGCTTGTTTTCTGCATGATCCAGGACATGGCCCACATTTTTTTGACTTCGGGCTCTAACTGTCAGTTTTTTTTCTCTTCTTTCTGTACTTTTTAAAATGTTATTTTCTCTTCAGTTTTCTGTGTCTGAAGAAAAAAGTATGTACAATGTCGCTTTGATAGCAGGGTTTATGGGTTTGTTTATTAATTGTTAGATTGCTTAACTAACTTTAAGTTTTGACTTGGTTTTTCCCTTGTCTTGCAAGAGATAATAGAAAATAACCTTTAATGCCCATGATTTGTATTAATTAATCTTGTTTTAAATGTATTGCTGCAGTTCAATGGATATAAACCGTCTACTTGCTGGAATCAAGTATACGAAAGGATAAAGAAATTGAAAAAGGCTGTTTCTGAAGGTTCTGTTGTTGACAGCGCGGTAGAAAGTGGCTATGAATCCGGCTCTGATATGTTTGGTTTCTCCAATCCTGACGTGGCTAAACTGATAAAGGTGTGCTTTTTAATTATATGTTGATTTTTAGATTTGAACTGGAACATGAAGTCAATATTTTGGAAATTAGCGAATTACCCCGGAATTCCCATTGGAGACTTGGTGAAATAATGATAGTTTGGATTTTGATATAGCTCAATAGTGTCAACCGTCAATCAGTCCATATACTTGAATACCTTGGGGGATAAGACCTGGTTATTCTTGTATCAAGAAGTTTGAACTTTGTAGTTGATGTCAATCTACTCCCCTTCTCTATATGCTAGTGCTTTTTTTAAGCTTGTTATTTTCTGCACCAGGATCTTTTTTTAGCTTCCCTATTCTATACAAAAAGTTTAGCTTCATACTCTCTCTCATTTTGCAATAGGCTATCTTCAAGTTATTGATCTAACCCGATATTATTTTTACTATAATACACATACTTTTTCAACTTGTGTACATGATCCTTGATATTCACTGAAAGTAAGTATTATTTCCAGGGATTATCTAAATCCAAAGTCTCTTTGAAGAAATCAATTTGCAAGTCAGGTTCCAGATTACCTGTTGGTTATAGGCAGGTTCATATTAATTGGTTTGATCTCGATAAGTGCAATGTGTGCCATATGGATGAGGTACTGACTACTGAGCCGCCCTTTAATCCTTTAGAGTTCCGGTTTTTTTATTTTATTTATTTATTTATTTATTTTTTTTATAATTACGTTTTGTATTTCTGATTTTTCCCTTATCCTGTTCGTCAAATTTGTTCAAGGAAAATATAAATATTATTTTTCTTGCTTGCTAATATCTTATTCTATGCCGTGCCTGCTAACTTTGAGTTATTTATGTCGTAAGGAGTACGAGAACAATCTCTTTCTGCAGTGCGACAAATGCAGAATGATGGTATGACCCTCACAAATCTTTATACCTCATTTTTTATTCTCTATAATGGATTATGTAACATCACTGAAGGGGTTTAACATCTGTTCAGTACTGTTTAATGTACTGATAAATCTCTACTATTTAATCCATTTATTGATATGGAGCTGTGGATTGTGATGTTCATTCAGGTCCATGCTAGATGCTATGGAGAACATGAACCTGTTAATGGAGTGCTATGGTTATGCAACTTATGTCGCTCGGGTGCTCCTCCCCCACCTTGTTGCTTATGTCCACTCATAGGTATTCTGGGACTGATATTCTTACTGTGTAGCTTATTACATGTCATCGTTTATTATAATGGAGTTTTTTTAGGTGGTGCAATGAAGCCTACAACGGATGGCCGATGGGCTCATTTGGCTTGTGCCATGTGGATACCTGGTGTGTTTGTCTGACTTTATGCACTCTTTTAGACTCTAGTTTGCTCATATTTGCTAAGGTTATAATTTTTGCCAGAAACTTGCTTAGCTGATGTCAAGAGAATGGAGCCTATTGATGGTTTGAGGAGAATCAGTAAGGTAGGCCTTTATAGCTAATTATGCTTTTCAATATTACCTTTTTAAAGTTTTTTCAAACTCATGCTTTGGACATTTTCATTATTATTTCTTTTTAATTTTCTTCAAATTGCTTGTGTGTCACATTGATCATGTTGAGTTCTATATCAGTAGTCAGCACATATGATCAACCTGTTTTCTAATTGCTTTCCCTTTAATCATGTAAATTTTGCATCTGAACAGGACCGTTGGAAGTTGTTATGCAGCATATGTGGTGTATCTTATGGTGCTTGCATCCAAGTAAGTTTTTTGAGTTTTTAGATAAAGAATAGCTTAAGCATGTTTTTCCTTGGTCTATAGACCAAATCAACCTGAAACACCACATTTACATTGGAATGAACTAAACCACAACAAAAACCATCTTATGCCTGAACACATTTATATTAGTATGTTCAATATTAACTTCATTTGTCTCTCACTTGATACACCTTGTATGCAAGAACACATGTATACATTAGACAATGCATGGAGCTTGGCCAATATTTTTGTACTAAACTATTTCTTATAGTTTACTAAATTATGATGCATTTTTTGTTTTCAAATGTCAATTTGTCGTAGTGTTCAAACAATTCTTGTCGAGTAGCATATCATCCACTCTGTGCACGTGCAGCTGGTCTTTGTGTTGAGGTATTTTTTTCTTTTTTCTATACATATTTTATAAATTATTTTGTTTTGACCTTAAAAGTGTGGTGTTGGCTTTGATACAATAATTAGCTTGAAAAGTTGATATGATTGTGCATTTATTTATTTTTTATAATTTTATGATTTATAGCTTGAGAACGAGGACAGGCTCTACCTACTTTCCGTAGATGACGATGAGGATCAGTGCATTCGCTTACTTTCTTTCTGCAAGAAACATAGGCAGCCATCTCATGATCATTCTGTTGCCGATGAACGTGTCCAGGTTATTGGTCAATGTTCAGACTATGAACCACCACCCAATCCATCTGGGTGTGCCCGAAGTGGTATGATATTTGAAAGCTATTTTACTTAAACAATTTGCAATTTTATATCATTTTCTTGCTTAATCTCCAGCAGCCAATGTAAAACTATACAGAAGCTGTGTGTGGTGACTCCTAGTTAATTTTCTGTTTTACAGTTCTACTGTCTGTCTGTGACTTGACGTCATTTTTAGTTATTCCTTGTTTAGCATCAACTGAATTGACTTTCAAATTATATTCTGTGGTCTACATCAAACTAATGACCTGGGCCCTCAAACTCAAATCACAGCTTGCAATTTGTGGTTTTCACTTTAGTAATTGGGTTGACAATCAGGTTTGAATTGAAGAGCTTTTTATGGGCACATTTGGAAAGGGAAATAGCTGTGTGCTAAGAGCAGGGTGTTAGTAATAGGCTTCCTATCACTAGGATTATGTTAATAAGAAGCATAGAAATCAAATTAGTGTTGGGGCATAAGTTATGTAATATTAGTTTTCAGTTTATTTTACTATCACTATAATTAAATGTTTTATGTGCAGTAACTGCTATGTAACTACTGCAGAAAGTTAGAATAATAAGTGTAGGCTGAAAGGGAAAAAGGAGGGCATTCGGTTGTTTTATGCTTGGTTGCTTGTGAGAGACTAGGATCTCTAATTCCTAGAGGTTGGGCTATCGCATTTCTTCTTGTTCTTGTAGCCAACTTTGCAGAATGTTATTCTCAGAGTGTTTTTGGTTACAATACAAGTTATACTGCATTCAGTATGTATGTACTGTTACTCACTTACCCGTAAATTCTAGATCGGGTTGCATAGTATCTGAGCTGATGAGAAAAAAATGTTCGCCACGAATTTATTGAGATCAGTAAACATAGTTTGTGTTGGGCTACAAATTTGGTAGATTCTCAACTGTAATCCTGGCTTATTAATGATGAAAACTTTTTTTAAAGACCAATTCTGTTTATCAAGAGTGTATGCGGCTGTATCATCCTAATCAATACACGAAACCTCTAAATGTATTTCTCAGTTCATTGGTGTCATTTTGCACCGGTTTGATAAAATGCAGGAATATGACATGGGACATGGATGCAATACCCAACAGACACGTAGATACAGATTTTTCTAAAATTTATAGGGCGCAATCATATCATAGTGCATCAAATTAGTAAAAAATTAATAGAAAAGAATAAATCTCATTTTAACAGAGAAGATTGGCATGTATTATTTCAGACAAAATAAGGTATGGTACTTAATATAATTATTGGAACAATATTCTCATCCCTATTGGCATAAAAGTTGTAAAAATTGAAGGAAAAACAATCATAAAATACAACTACAAGTGTCTGATATAAATGTCTGCGACATGGATACCACACAACACTGCTACTGTGTTGAGGTGTTACTGCTTCCTCGCTGGTTTGAAGGATGCTCATTCTATTTCTTACTCAAAATATTAGTTCTGCTTATTGCAAAACTGTGTTTTGAGTTGATTGATGTTTAAATTGTCATTTGGTTACGGCTGTATTTTGCATTAATACTTCTTAAATTCAACCTGAGGCCATGACATGCATAAGATTAACGGATGTATTCCCTGTTTGTGCATTGAAAAGTTAAAGCTTGGGGAAAAGGGTGTGGACCCGAAGGTGAATTGGAATATTGGATGGTGGGTAAATAAGAACAGTCACCTTTTCTTTATGAGAGTTTTTGCTTTTTAGGATGCATTTTTTGAACCAAATGTTTGCTGGGTGTTCTTAATTCTGTATCTTAGTTCTTCGTTCTATTTGTTTTGGTCTTTCTTCCTCCTTTAGAATAAATTGTTCAACTCGAATAATTAGAGATGAGTTTGATTAATGAGGTATGTCTTTATTCTTTTTGGGCAGAACCATATGATTACTTTGGTAGGAGAGGCCGAAAAGAACCTGAAGCACTTGCAGCTTCATCGCTTAAACGTTTATTTGTGGAGAATCAACCTTACTTAGTTGGTGGATACTGCCAACATGGATTGTTGAACGACCCAGAGCCTTCTGGCAGAGGAGTCTGCTCAAAATTCTTTTGTAGTGAACAACGGCTGAGAACCTCTATGGTTGATGCTGGAGACAGCATACTTACTGTTGCGGAGAAATATAAGTACATGAGGGAAACCTTTCGGAAACAGTTGGCGTTTGGTAAGAAAAATTGTTTCTAATATTTTCGAAACTGGTGGGGAAAAGGGATATTTTCTTAGTGGAATTTTGACTTTTACTGGCATGTAGGGTTATTATAATTTAAGATTTAGCCATGGAGTGATCCCGTCTTAAAACAAATATTTGATTTTGTCTTATAAATTTTAGGGAAATCAAGAATTCATGGATTTGGTATCTTTGCAAAGCATCCATATAAAGGTGGAGACATGGTAAAGACAAATATTTCCATTTGAATGAGCCTCCTTTTATTATAGCATTTCACTTTTAAAGGATGTGCTTATTGATTTAGTTTTATTCAGGTGATTGAATACACTGGTGAACTTGTTAGACCTCCTATAGCTGACCGGAGAGAGCGTTTTATATACAATTCTTTGGTGGTAAGTTTTTTTGAATTATCAAATGTTCGGAACTTAGGAAAAGAATTTGAAAATTGATGAAAAGAAATAACATGTTTTTATTGAAAGACTAAGAATAGGAGAGAAGTCTCTCCTCCAAGAGTTTCCTTTTCTAACAAAGGATTTCTCCTTCACAAAATTCTATCAAATGTACATAGTTCCGTCTTCTATTCTTACTTCTGCTATTTATTAACGATATCCCTTCTAACTAACCAACTACCCTAATATCAAATGTACTAGTATAAAGAGTGACATCAATGGGACATCTTATTTCTTTGGAAATGATGTGTCAAAATGTGGAACTGTTTTGGAACCTTTGATTCTCAACATGAAACAGAGATGTTACAACTATTATACCTTCTGGAATGTTAAGTATATGTTTGTGCAGGATTAGTGACTTGTGTCTCTTTCCCTTATGCAGGGTGCTGGAACATATATGTTTCGGATTGATGATGAACGAGTCATTGATGCTACTAGAGCAGGAAGCATTGCTCATTTAATTAATCATTCCTGTGCAGTGGGTCCTTTCCCCCCTTTTCTCATTTTCCTATTAATCCATTTCCTACTTGTTAAAAATTGCCATTTCAACCTGCATTCTTAACTTGATGCATGAGATTCACTTGATTTTGTTTTTAAAGTTGCAATTTTTAGCTAACTATTTTAGAACTGGAGCGTTGAAGGTTTCTAGCTTATAATTTTGGGGATATGCATTCTTGAGAAAACTTTAGCCTTGTCATGACATATTAGCAGATCTCTAGCTTCTAGACATTTTTAAATGACCTTCGATGTATTGCATTTAGTGTTGAACAATTTGATTAGTACCGACAAAGCTGTGACCATACACAAGTGCCAAAATATATTGCATCTAATCCTGTTGTTAAACCTACATTCTCCATCGACTTCAGTTTGGAAATAGTGCAATTCAACTTATTTATTTGGTGAAGAAGCTTTACAGCCTTTTTTTCATTGCTGAAGAAAATAATCAATTGCTTATCTATATCTTGTTTTTTTGTTCTTATGCAGCCAAATTGCTATTCAAGAGTCATTAGTGTTAACGGCGATGAGCATATTATAATATTTGCCAAGAGGGACATTAAACAATGGGAAGAGCTCACATATGATTATAGGTTTCTTTCTTCTTTGAATAAGATACATTCACAAGAACCATACAAAAGTTGGTTTTATGTTGGTTTTGATTGTGTGTGTAGCATTAAAATTTCCAAATATATTATAATTCTCCATAGTTTAATAGTGTGCTGACTTTCTTTAATTCTTGTGATAGATTTTTCTCAATAGATGAGCGGCTTTCTTGTTACTGTGGCTTCCCAAAATGTCGAGGTGTAGTAAATGATACTGAGGCAGAAGAGCGAGCTGGTACCCGATATGCACCACGAAGCGAATTAGTAGATTGGAGAGGAGAATGAGGTAAGCAACATTTATCTTGCTGTCTGACATCTTTGTTGAATATTGAACTTCAAACAATCACTTTAATTGACGTGGATTGTTAAGGTGGGGGGGGTTGTCAATCTACAATTTAAGCAATGATGCAAAAGGACCAATATTTACTATTGTAAAATTTGGAGATGACCTCTGTTTTGGGGCCTTCGGAGAGGAGCTTCCTTAGGCTTATGGTTCACTTTTGTGCTTAGTCAAACTTTGAGGAAGCTTGCTGATTATTGTTATTTTGAGTGGTGGTTGAGTTTTTAGTGTGGTTTGTGTTTTGTACTATTACTCTGTTCAAAACTTTATACTTTTTTTTTTTAATTTTTCTTTCTGTTGTTTGATATCGATTCCTTGGTTATGATTTCTTGTGAGGTTTTCCTTTTGGCTTTGGAGATTTTTTTTGGTTGATTCTTTCTTCTATTGAGGATATGCTGTCTCCTAAATTATTAAAAAAGACCTGACATGAACATAAGAATTCCCGAAAACATGGTTTTTAACATGGATTTGATTGTTTATTGGCAACGCTAGCAGAGTCATAATTTGACTGTGATTCTAAACTGGTTATGTTAAGATTCTTATCGATCATAGATATGAATGGTTGAGTTTGGCCTAAAGTCCACGTGCTAAGATAGTAGTGGAGCCTATTCTAGATTTGTTATTAGGCCACCTGTATTGTGCATGTTCTAGATGTCCGGCTCTAGACATGAGGGGCGTTGTTTTTGGGTGACCCATATTTGTCCATGCTCTAGATGTTTAGCTGTAGATGTGAAGGGGTGGGTTGAGATCATTAATCGTCTACAAATACATTAATATGACCAAAGTAGTCCTTAGATTGCTTGGCAGTCTGCACCTCTTGTGCTAGCTTTTGGGGTTGAATCCTAAAACCCAAATTCTAAGAGATTGCTAGATACAACTGGTCTATATGAACTTGCTGAACCATATTAGCTTTTATTTTGAGTAACTTGCCAATGTTAATACATGTTACTTGCAAGACTTTGTTTTCCATTATTCTTAATTGTAATATACACACACACACACACACACACACACACATACATACTCTCTGGTTTCATGTGGGTTTTAGGGGGAACTCTATTGAGTGAATGAATATTCGTTTATTTTTTACATATGTTTGATCAGTAATTTATGTGTACTTCTGCTCTGTCCTTGAAAATTTATTCATTCAGTTCAAAATGAATGCTAGTTTCTCGGAGATGAATTTGGTCATTTGCCGAAGGAAATTTGTAAGAACAAAAAAATAAGAAAGATTATCTTTAAATTTAATATGCCAATGGTCCCCTGGAACCTTAAGCTGTCCGAATTTGGTCATTTGCCGAAGGAAATTTGTAAGAACAAAAAAATGAGAAAGATTATCTTTAAATTTAATATGCCAATGTTCCCCTGGAACCTTAAGCTGTCCTGTCTCTCATGTCCTTAGTCTGATGTAGAAGGTCATGTCTTTTTCCTGTGGCTTGTATTTCTGAGGTTTCTTTTCTGCTTTGAGTCAACATCACAGATGTCTGCAAACGTGGTGATTAAATTGGTTCTGCACCACACGTGTCCACATCTTTGTTTTGCTGTCATTTGTTGTCTATATTTTGTTCTAAATCCATCATTTCGATTTCAAATTCAGAAGTTATCTACTTTTGCTAGTCGTTATTCCGTCATACCTCTCCACTTTTCATTGTTTTTCTTTTGTTTTGCAGATTTTTAATCCTAAATTATGCCATGGATTCTTGAAGATAGACCGTTTGTCCAACAACTTCTGTCATGAATTCTGCCATTTTCCGAAAGTACAATGTAGTACATAAGTCATCTGATTCTCCCCATTAATCCATAACCCCAACTGAGCTGTTTATGTTGGCTCAAGGTGGTTTCCTCGGTATTCTGGTTATGGTAGCATTTTTTTTTTACAAATGATTTCATATGAAATTCATTATCACAATTAAGGCTTCTGTTTAACCTCAACCAACTTGCGGGGATATATTGTAACTTGCCATTGAATAGGTACAGTTGAAGTTACATCAAACCATTCATTAAATGTGAAGAAATTGAGAATGTGAATGTATGTAATTGCTGATTGTGTCAAATTGCCTCCTGCGTCATTAATGAATCCAATACTATGAATCCATTGAAGGTCAATATATCTGGTTTTGGGCTTACTCAATTTTGTAAAACCGGCTTGTAAGTTGAAAATTTCCTAAACTTTATAAACCCTGATTAGGTAATATTTTTGGTCAATATGAAATTTGAATTTTTCCTATATACCTCCGAAGCCAAAGGCTATTAGGCCGGAGAAGTGGATAATATGGGTGGTCCAATAACGGATCTAGTACAAACTCTCATACTATCTTAGGTTTAAAGTTTACTCAACTCCACAAAACTGACCTGTGATGTGAGTATTGTCTAAGCTTTAGTAGTTTTATTTAGGTTATATCTCTAGTCCATGTGAGACTTGGTTTTTTTGGGATAAGACTAATAAAAAAAATTAGGGCTTGTTTTTTAAATTTAATTTATGATGATATTACAGAATCGTTTGATCTATTTGGTTAATTTTACCTTTTTATGATAAAAGCTTTAGGTGTTGATTTCATTTATTCATTGAGACATCAAGATTTCCAGAGTTTAAAAATTATGCAATGATAGTGTAAACAATTTTATGTCCAGTCATTTTTAAACATTTTTTCACAATATAAATATATTTCAAGAAGTAATACTATGATATTACACAATGGTGGATTATGATTAGACATCTGAAATAAATGTCAACACTATCAAAGCATAATTATTAAACTCATGAATGTTTATTTAGTTAAAAAGTAGGGCTTTTGGTTAATTTAAGGGTATGTTTAGTTAGAGGGGAGAGCAGGGGAGGGCTTAGTTTAAATTTTAGTTTGGTTTTATTTTTGGAGGGGAAGGGAGTGGAGCAAATCTCCTGAGCCAATTTTAGGTCCTCTCCAAAAGTGGGGGAAAGTGAAGGAGATAATATTTGTTTAAATTATGGACTTAAGTACCCTTTTATTTAATATAATCTTAAATATTATAAGGGTGGGAAATATAACTTACAATCCCCGTTCATTAAAATACCTCCCCTCCTCTCATCGAACCAAACACAATATTCTAAAATCTCTCCCCTCTTCCTTTCCCCTCCCATTCCCTTCCCTCAGTTGAACCAAACGATCCCTAAATGTTTTGTTATTTTGACAATTTAGTTTATTTGAGTACTATGATATAAAAAAAGAAAAAGTAAAATGATATAATAACATTTGTTTTTTGTATTGCAGTTATGTTTTAATATCATAAAATTGTATATTTGTTAGTCCATTAAAAGTGTTATGTCAGTTACTCCGTGGTAAGGTTTAACCATATTAGACTATTTAGATATATGGTCATTGCTTTATTTAAGGTTTTATTACAAAATAAAACTTTAAATAGATTTAGTCTTATTGAGTAGATTAAGGGTAGTGTTTGAAAGGGCTTATTTGAATTTATCTTAAAAATAATTATAAGCTCGTTGATATGTTTATAACATATTTCTTACTACATCTGTAAGCTCTCCATAATGGTTTTGTGAAAACAATTTATACTTCACATAGAGTTTATGTGGAGTTTCTTGTTCTCTATTTGATTGTGAAATCAACTTATACATAAAAATCTATAATTAAGAGCTTAATTAAGTTTTATCCTAATGCCTCTTTAGGTTTTGGAAATTAGCCAGATTAGTTTAAGGTAAGTTTAGCCTGTCTTGATCAATTTCTATTTATACTATTTTTTATTTTTATGATTTTGTGAGGGTTTATATTTCAGTTTTTGAAAATAATCATAATATGAAGAACTATCTTAATAGTAATGAAAAGCAATTTTAGTAGCTTATGAGAAATAATCTATTTGCAATGAGTGTGATAGATGATAATTAATGTTAAATAAGTGATTTTTATGATTGTAAACAATTGCAAATTGGTTTTAAATTCAGATAAAATCTCAACAAATAATCACTTGGTTATATTATGTAAAAATCAGTTTTTCAATTTTACACAAACAGTTTCATGGTGTAATGGGGTACAATAATTGCATTAAAATGAATTATCTTGAGATATTTAGGATTTTAGTTTTTCTTGGTTAGACAGACATGTATAAACTGAGCCGAAGAAGGTTTTTCTTAAATGAATCCCGTCCAACAGGAAAGTTTGAAGTCCAAGTCTAGTTTTGTCATCTGCCATACGTTTCTTTAAGGCCACTTTAGACGACTTGGTCTGACTTGTCACTTAAAGGTATGTTGTTATAGGTGAAACTATTTGGGTTTATAATATATTGAAAGTGTTAATAACCATATGATTTATCAAAAGATACAAAATCTTATACAATAGTAATAGCCAAAACATATCTTTATTCACTAAAATGAGTTGCCTGCTTATTAGGCATTATAGACTCTTAGGCTTTGTTTGCGAGTTTGGAGGGGAAGGGAGGGGAGGGATTTGGAAAAAAGGAATGAGC
>Ga0315914_1003142_pt1 | contig 25165 bp, 16 predicted proteins | sample MpolenodulesMG_FD_203920 | JGI IMG/M metagenome (GOLD analysis project Ga0315914, IMG submission 203920) | Medicago polymorpha root nodule microbial communities from Los Angeles, California, United States - elongated nodules | ecosystem: Host-associated > Plants > Roots > Nodule | place: USA... | reverse complement strand
TTCTAGGAAAGTATCCTAATGCCTGACCTCTAGTGGTGCTTCCGAAGGGAATATTGTCGACTTGGAAAAAGGAGTTTCAAACATGGCAAGTGGAAGATATACCGCTCTATGACCTATACACTGTGAGTGCTGACAGTAGACCTCAGCAACTGGCGGTGTTAAAACAGTGGATGGATAACAAAAGTATCCTTTTCTTAGGATACAAACAGTTATCTAACATTGTGTGTGATAAAAGTAATAACAATGCAACAATATCTTGCCAAGAGATATTGCTTAAGGTTCCCTCACTTCTCATTTTAGATGAGGGACACACTCCAAGAAATGAGAATACTGAGATGGTACAGTCCCTTGCCAAAATACAAACACCAAGGAAAGTTGTATTGTCTGGAACTCTTTATCAAAATCATGTTAGGGAGGTCTTCAATGTTCTAAATCTGGTTCGGCCAAAGTTCTTGAATATGGGGACGTCTAAGCCTATTGTTCGGCGCATTCAGAGCAGGATCCATATGCCTGGTTTGAAACGATTTGATGATTTGGTTGAGAATATATTACAGAAGGATCCAGATTTTAAAAGGAAAGTTGCTGTAATTCATGATTTGCGTGAGATGACCAGCAAAATTCTTCACTACTACAGAGAAGATTTTCTTGATGAGCTTCCTGGCCTGGTAGATTTCACTGTGTTGCTGAAACTTACTCCGAGACAGAAGCACGAACTTAAGATAGTGAAGATGACACATATAAAGTTCAAAAAGTCTTCTGTAGGCAGTGCAGTGTATATGCACCCAAATTTGAAGCCCATTGCAGAAAATAATGATGAAAAATCCACATATGATCATGTAAAGATGGATGAATTTATAAAGGACTTAGATGTCGGAGAGGGAGTTAAATCGAAATTCTTTCGCAATATGCTGAACCTATGTGAATCAGCTGGGGAGAAACTTCTGGTGTTCAGTCAATACCTATTGCCTTTGAAATATTTGGAAAGGTTAGCCATGAAGTGGAAGGGTTGGAGTCTCGGAAAAGAAATCTTTGTGATTTCAGGAGAATCATCCGCTGAACAAAGAGAGTTTTCCATGGAGATGTTTAACAATTCACCCGAGGCAAAAGTATTGTTTGGCTCAATCAGAGCATGTAGTGAGGGGATATCATTGGTTGGGGCATCCCGTGTCATCATCTTGGATGTTCATCTCAACCCATCTGTTACTCGTCAAGCTATTGGCCGTGCTTTTCGGCCAGGCCAGAAAAAGAAAGTGTTGAAATATTTCTTATTTTAGTATTATTTATTTCCTTGTTTAAGAGTCATTATATTACTCCTAAAATAAAGGAGTTGACTTTGTATTTTTTCTCCTATAAAAGGAGCCCTTTTCTTCCTCATAATAATATAATAGATAATTATCACCCATATGCTTTTCTTCATGGTATCAGAGCCCTGTTAGTAAATTTTATATTTTCTAAAGGGTGAGTTTCTTCACCATGATCTGTCACCACTTTCAAGAATTGATTAACAAGACAAAGGATATTGAGCAAAGTAAGGGTCCGATATTTGCATTTTTCAGGTTATAAGTGCTTCAATATCTTTTGTCACGCTACCATATTTTCCACTGTCTAAACCATTTAAAACATATGTGATTGCATACAGATTTTTGTAATCTACAGCCTTAACTTGTGATGAATTAAGCAAGGTATCACTTGATAACTGGAGAAAATGAAATGAATTAGAATTGACATGATATAAATCTTACTGGTATACACCTAAAGCCATCATTTCATGTTCAATTCACTTCTTAGCCTAGAAATATACAAAGTTAAAATCCCTTAGATCACTCTAAAACTGACTTGGGTGATTTTGTTTGACACTGACACAGACACAGACACAGGTGATTATATCAAATTAATTCATTTTCGTAAACTATCATCAACTTGGCATGTTAGTGTCGTGTGTGGTGTTCGCGTCTGTGTCAATGCTTCATAGACACTACACTACCACTTCATCCAATCAGCAGTAACAAAAACTGACTTGGGTGAACCATTATTCACCTCATGGTTTCATCTTCCTCAATCGTATCACTCACTGCCATGCCTCCCGGTGCCGCCGTCTAGCAAACACAGCATCTTCTCTCTTCCTCTCATCGCTCCCTCTCCTCTCTTCACCGCCGTCTCACTGCCGCTCTCATATTTGGCTTTTAAATTTACACCTTCAAGTTGGTTATAGTCCTCAAGTTTGTCAAAATCAAAACCTAGTTTGAGATTTTTGCAAGAAAGGAAATCTAATAAACTGATAGCAAATTTGGTCAACTATCTTTTTCTGCATAATTATGCAGCAAGTAAGCACCTGAAATTTCATATGTAATCCTTAATAACAAACTTCATTTAGTTCCTTATTCACACTTCTTCAGGATCCTATTATCAATACTCTTGTTTGAAATAGATTCACATATATATAGCAGCTAATAGTAGCAATAGTCTTAACAGAACAAATCAATAGCAACGATATAAAACTCATAGCAGCAATGCACAAACCAAATAAAGCTCAGACCATATATGATTCACAAACCAAATAATGCACAAATCAATAGCAGCGATATAAGATTCACATACCACGGTTTGAAACGACGGCGATTTTCTGAAGAGGGGACGATGCATGGAGTGGAGAGGAGGATCCTGTTATTGAGAGATGAATGAACGGCGGCGATTGAGATGAACGGTGACACAATCAGTGGTTGTTGGCGCTGATGAGAGGGGAGACGAAGAGATTTTGAGGGAAGCTGAAAAGAGAGTGTAACGTTCACGTACAAGAAGAAGAGAAGAGAAGCGCGGGTTTCTCCTCTATTTTTTTTTATTTTTAATCTGAACCATTGAATCTTTTTTTCACATGTCATTCATCCAAGATCCTAAATTGGATAAATATAGCTTATGGTAAATGAAGCATACCCAGACTCAACAAAAAAGATTCCAAAAAAAAAAAAAGTTACATATAAAGAGATGCTACAAAATAACACAACCGTGTTATGTGTTCTGTTTCAGGGCGGGGCTGGTCATAACTCCCAAACCACAGCGATTAGAAGTTGAGAATCGAGAGGGGTATTTGAGAGGCGTGTGAACAATTGAAGGGACTTGTAGAGCAACTTTCTAACATTATGGGCATGAGAGATAGGCAGACGCTTAAAAATAAGAGTGGAGAGATATTTTAAAGGAATTTAATTAAAATGTTTAAACGGTAGAGATTGGTACAATAAAGAAAACATGAGATTCTCAATCTCTGCGTATTGGGATGCAACTAAGGAGAACCAACCCCTAACTGTTGCATGCTGCCAACCTCAAATTCGGAAAAGGGGAGCCTCAACCCAGGAAAAAAACACATCATGTGCTGCTTTGGAGAAACAATCAGAAATCCTGATAAATGAGTATATTACTAACATTGACCAACCAGACTACAAGGGATTTGCATGAGTACTTTGTACATTCAACCAATAAAGTGTTGATTCAGATACGTAACATTATTCTTTGATGGTGTAAAATTACAATGTGAGCAATGTCAAAACAAAACATACCTCTCAGAATTTGTATACAGAATCCCTACTCATGGCTCACTAAGAATAAACTTTCTTCCTCAAAATACATACAGGATACAAAATGAACTCTGTCGCAAAAATAGAAAAATAATAGCACAAGATACAAAAGGACAATGGTGAACACGAAAGAGAAAGAAGAAATGTTAAGGAAGCTATCTTCACAAGCCCTCAACTCAAAACTATATGCTTTTAAACTTCTATTGCTATGTATTCTTGTTCTGATTTGTTCTTTCTCTCTTCCAAACAATTACTATGCCGTAAAAATCAGATGAAGCCAAAAAGTTTTCTCCATGGTTCCAAGCAATCCCCATCACAGGAAACCGATGACCCTGTATCACAAAATATCTTGTCAATTTGTGCATCGTTGTAACATCAGTATCTTCAATGGATGTAAAACCAACCTGTAGCTTGTTCACACATGTATGCTTTGGCTTTGTTAAATCATAAAAATAGACGTTTGAGTCCTCACTTCCAGCAACTGCATATAACAGAGGAAAGTTAGAAATACAGCAACAGTGATGTCCATGTAGTCAAAGAAATGTCAGATTTTTTTTTGTAGTAAATCGTTTTACATTGATAAACAAACAAAATTATTGACATAAGATTATACGATTCTCGAGATATAACTGCATGCGATGCACACCAAGAGATTATTTTCCGGTTTGACAGAGCCAGAGATTTAATCTAATTTATAAAATCATTATTAGATAGAATTTACAAGTGCTTCAAGAGATTTAATCTAATAAACAAGATGAGTAACGATGGTATCAAGATATCAACATACCAATGAATTCTCCTTTTTCAAGAGAAAGAAGAGGGCAGAAAGAAGCTTGAATTTTGTGTATCCGAGGAGTTAACTTGAGCGAGCAACGAAGAGTTAAATAACCTTTTATCTCCAAAGCCACACTGTAATATGCCAACTTTAGTGCTCCAAAGAAAAATAAAAAGGTTCAATTAGGATAACAGAATGCATATGGGAGTCATGGCTAATTGTTTTTGAACCTGAAAAAAGATAGATTTCCATCCTGAGTACAGGTCAACAACACAGGTCCTCGAGCTAGCAGAGAGAAACTCCTATACTGCATTGTTGTGACTGGAGATCTGTGTTTGCTGCTACTTCGATGACGATGTGAGCGGGATAATATACCTGTGTGGGAGTTCATATTTACAGAGTATATACATCCCTGTGTATGACATCCAGTTAGTAAAGAAAATGAGATAAATCTAATGATTAGGATATACATGTGTATGTATGCTGTATAGAGCAGCACACCTGCGCATCTCCACAAAATATGAGATGGCCAGTATGGTCGTGGTCCATGGAGGTAACTTCGGCGTCAAATACCGACTTGTTAATTGTCCTCCCAGTGCTAAAATTGAACACCTGGTACATTGTGAAAAAATTAGAAAAATAAATTCAAATAAGATTGCTATAATGACAAGAGATGTTAAAACACGAGAACATGGGATTTTATAGGGGCGAAAATAGAGGGAGTAAGTAGCACAGACACTGAGACACTAATAGTTAAAGGTAGAGAAATTTTTGCATAACATATATGGAAGTATGTGCGGCATGAGTTCAGCTAAGAATGCACCTGGACGAGGCAGATTTTCTGGACAGAAAGGGTTACTTTTATTTGAAAAACTAGTTATTCACTATTTTACACACACAAATTGTGTTCAATATGTATAAAAGGTTTTAACAAAACAAAAAAAGTTTAAAAGGGTAATAATGATATTTTACAATGCAACACTAATTACCCACATTACCTTCCCATTTCTTCCCCAACTAATCCTCCAGATATGGGAGGTGATATTTTCCATTCCATCCATTTCTTTTCCATTTTATTCCCCTTTCAATTTCATCTGATTCTCTCTAAACTTTGAAACATGACCTTAGTTGCAAGCCATAAAGTGTTTTATATACTTCAGAAACAAAGAAAGAACACAACGCCACTTCGATGACATTTCAGTCTTTACAGATGTCACGTTAACAATATATGATATGTCAACTCTTACTGATTAAAAATGGGATTGCCCAAAATTAACTCCAACAAAAAAGTTCAGCAAGGGAACCATCAAATATGTTACTTGTCAATGAAGAAATAGAAATAGGCAACATACTTACATTGATTTCTTTGTTTGCATTGCCAACTGAAAGGAAGTTGTTATTTACCTGCACCAAATACAGAAAAATACATTATTTAGTAGCAACCAAAGGTGAATGCAAAAGAAAATCTATTTACCTATATAAAGTACCAAAATCTACATAAGAATACTGCATGCATCATGGAAAAATCAAACAAGTAACCGAGGAATATTTATTTTCACCAAGTATGATGGAGAAGAAATATTCAGCAATTTTTTCTCGCTTTCCCATGGTTTGAAATTGGCAAGTTTCCCACTCTCATGCTCTTGACCTCATTTAGTGAAAAACAGTCAAGTTTCACCAGATGTGACGGAGAAAAGGACACACTCTACACACTATATTCCCAGCCCATCACTATATCATATTATTTTGCACAAGCACGTGTTCACTTGTTAAAGCCTCAATTACAAGCAATCCTAAATAAACTAAACATGTATCAATGTCTCAAATTCTTTTTAACATGGACCACATTGATAAGTGTTGGGCTTGCCATATCATTTTCTCCTTTTGAAAACAAGTTCATTCATTTCACAAAATGTACGAGAGATTCAAAAACTCCCTAAAAAATTTAGGAAACTCAACTTTGTCACCACTCTAGTTAGAGAATGATGACTTTTTGAATTTGAGAAGATAGCCTGATGACAGTGAGAATCTGATCAACCGAAACACAATTCAGAGTATGTTGCTATTGTTCTAATAACAATACCAACAACAACAACAACAACAATAATAATAATAATAAAATTACCAGAATATATGAATAAAAAGAATCAAATCTAAGAATTTTTCCAACAACCAATGATGAAAATACTATCCTCCAATTAGAGTCAGGAAGTTAGCATTCTATTTACACACACACAAGCACCATATTTTGTACTCACAGGGTGGAAACGGATACACAACTGTGAAGAAACTCCATATATCACCCGCATGCAATTTCCTTTTTCTATCTCCCATACTCTTACAGTTTTATCCAACGAAGCAGAAGCAATGTACTGATTGTTTGATGTAAAATCGAAATCTGAAAATAAATCATCAAAAAAGGAAGTGTTCATGAAACAGAGTAGATAAAAGAAAGTTCAACACTAACATCAGATTTGTTACTAAAATTTGGCGCCGACATCCTACTGGATATAAATATGACTTAATTATATGCTTGGTTCGTATAGTTTGGACTCTGATTTTAGTCCTTCAATCTTTTTCAAGTGAATTAAGTCCCTCCGCTGTAAAATTAAGTAAACATGGACCGGTTACTTCAATTTATTTAGCTAAACTCCTTAAATTCCGATTTTTATGAAAAAAATGGGGGTTTATGATGGACTTGAGATTTAAAAAAATAAATTTAAAGTTTAGAACTTAAAAATTTAGTAAAATCTTGATAAACTTTAAAAGGATTTTGAAAGATGAAGTTAGGGTTTGAAGGGCGGTGATTCGTATTTTAGTTATTGATTTTTTAGTGAAATTTCATATTTTCATTGGTGAGTTTTGAATAGGAAAAGGTTTGAAATAATTTGATTAATTCAATTTATAAAAATTTAGAACAGATTATGATAATTTAGAGTTTTAAATAAATGAAAGGTAAGAAATTTATTTTAACAATTGAAAAAGTTGAGGGTCTGAATTTGCACAAAAAATTATGGACAAAACAAAATGACGCATAAAGTGTAGAAGAGTAAAAGTAAAATTAAGCTTACAGAAATAGGGTCAGGCTAACAAGTGCCCTAATTGACAAAACAACATGACGCATAAAGTTTAAGGAACCCAAACAAGGAAACTTTGTCTTTGAAATACAGTACAAGTCAAATACTTGTCAAATTACTTTGTCTTGGCAATTGTTAGCATTTTCCATAAAAATATAGTAAACAGTATTAAAATCCCCAGATCGGGGGAAAAGAGGGAAAGGATCAGTCCTCCAGACAATCAATATAGTGCAGATCAAGTCTGATATGGTGTCTTATTAAAAAATGGAAATTGGAAATATGCACCCAAAATTTATTGATGTAAATTCCCCCTTAAAGATTAGTATATTAGATGATATTGACGTTGAGCACTCATGGACATGTATGTTGTGCAAGATTAAATAAAGACCAACGAATCCTACCTGTAATGTCTTTCGAATGGCCGTTTAATTGTTTGATGACTGAAGGTTTCTCTGAAACACTGCACACAGTCAGGGTTCCATCTGATGCCCCATAGGCAAGTAGGTCAGAACTCATGTGCCCAAACTTTATCACCGTAACTACACATCAAGCTCTTCAAAATTAGTTTCACTAAGAAAAGCAAACATACCAGAGATAAGTTACCAAGATGACAAATCTAGTTTGGACTCTAGATACTACCAGAGGCTTTGCACTGGTCGAATATGCAATGCATTCCTACGAAGGAATAGGCAGGCTCAACACCACGAATTCGTGGACGATCAGAATCACTTGCATTTGACCCAGAGCCAAAACTTGCTCTATGATTGGATACTGAATTTGCAACTTGGACATCCTATGATGAAAATAAACACAATTTTGACATAAGTAATTATCAAGAAATTGAATTATATCTATAACTGAACTAATTAATACTAACTGAACCGAAAAATAGTATTCTCACACAAACATGCACAGCATATACAAAACTCCAAATTGAACAAAACTCCAAACTATAATGGCATAACCGAATTCCTTAGCAGTAAAACACACCAAGTATGTTAGGGTGTATTAATCTGAATGAAACTTGGACTTTTGCAATTGCAGTTTCAGAAAGAGAAGCACTGACTCAATGAAACTTAGTTATATCCAATTCTACATAGAAAATAAAGGTTTAGTTGACAGTCAATTACTAGAGAAGAACACAGAAGCATATCTCCAGATTTTTCGATTTTTTAATATAAAAACAAAAGTTGCACATTTATCAAAGAGTTTAATGGAGATGCATTGTCGGTGTAACTTTGTTTGCCACTGCCATCAAATGAAAACTCGCCATATTGGCACATACATTCACTTAGTAATTGCATTTTAAAAGTAACTGCAGAATATTGGATTCTCATTGGACGCCAGTATAAAACTAGTTTGCACTAACTGTGCATACCCTCTATTCTCTTTATCAAATTCCTAGATTTTGATTTATTCTTTTGGACAAACCAACTTCTTATCCTGACTTATACGGTTATACCTGATTCATTGTTTAGCTCTTTCCTACAAACCCTTCATTCCAAAAAGAAAAAAATAACTAAATAAGCATTCTAAATGACTGGATCTGGGTGCCTGCCAAAGCACTGCCTGCAGTACTTCGATGCCAGCGTGCTCAAAGGCAACCAAAGCACTAACTGCTTGGTCTCCCTATCAGATTTTTTGGTACACTATGATAGCAACCATTGTGCTTGATTTTAAAGGTATAAATCCCAATAATAAATTATAGAATTTGTCAATATGTTTGATGAAAACATCTATCTACCGCAATTACTACTCATTTAAGAATAATGCATTGTTATGTTCCAAACACTGCAAAAAGAATTGGAAATATATTACAACAAAATCTACAAGGAATTACTTACCTTCCCAGAACTCCAGCTGTCCACCTCAGACCAACGGGAGAGTGGACTTGGAGATGGAAACCATCGGCCACTGATGCATCAACCAGTAAATTATCCTGATGTCAGAATTGTATGGAAACATAAATTTAAACTAGCATCATAAATAAGAAAGCTGCATCAACATAAAATGTGGTTATAGTTACAAAGAGTTGCTGAAATTGAAGAACTAACCCACAAATAAGTACATGAAATTCAGATTTAAAGATGAAATTATAGTGATTGAGGTAATAAAGTATGTAGAAACTTGTGTCATTTTGATTACAAGAACATTTTATCCGCAGGTAACACAGTACACATGTTAGAAAATATGATATCCCCCTTAACCTAAAACATCTGCTCAACAGAACTTCCAGATGTCCAGGCAAAACAGTAAAAGAAATTTGCATTCAAACTTAAATAATAATCACTGTGTAAATTTGTTAGAGACAGAAAAATCATAATATTGTTAGTTATACACATTAAAAAACCAAGTATATTTAAATGCATACGAAAATCTATCATCAAAATTTTCATGCAGATGAAAATTTTGTTTAAAGTCTAACAACACATCCCAAATCACTTCAAAGAACAAAGCCCAACCATACATGCCTTTAAATCTTTACTCTATGCATTTTTTATAAGCGTTTTGTGTGACCATTATGAAATCAATTGATGCAAACTTTAACATATATTTGGACATCACTTCAAGTAAAAAATTCAGCAACCTGTTTCCCGGAGTACTTCGAAGACTTGGGGCCTGTCCTAAACTTTCCCAGTTCCTCGGCCTGTTTATATAATTCCGGTATGCCACGTAAGTTTTCCCATTGCATCTCCAATCCTTCAACACAGTCATCACAATGTTAAAAAGCTTAAAACCTCACTCCATAAGCCAAAAAGCAACAGCATATTAAACGAAACATAAGGTGACACGATTATTATAAAAAAAAAAATTGTAAAAGAGTTCCACAACCTAATTAATTAAGGATTTAATCGTGTAAAGAGTTTTCACCATGTCAATCAATCATAGCTGTCAATCAATCATAACCTATGAAGCACCATCACAGATACCAAACTGCCATTGGACACTGACATGTCGACACTGATAAAATTTTGCCGCAAACACATATACTGAACTAACATAATTCATTATAACCTATTTAATCAAATACATTCAAATACATTTGCCACAAACATCGGACACTGATAACATTTTGAGACAATGACATGATTCAGTTTAATTTTGAGAAAATTTTGACACGGACATCGAATACTGTCATGTGGCAGTGCCCGACATTGACATGTGCCAAACATCAGGACACAAGTGTAGGTGCTACAAAGATTATAACCACTTCTAAAGTCAGGCATACTATTGATAGATCGTGATTTTCTGACAGAGTAAACCTTTTTACACTGACAGAGTATGAAAATTAATCTCACTAATTAAATAAGACAATAAATATGGTTTAACATGATTGATTGATCTGAAAAAGACGCTGTAGAAAGTTACAAATTCAACAAATAAGCTTATGAAGAATTGAAGATTACTTATCTAAAAAGTCAAACGAATAAGCTTATGATTCAAAATGCAAAATGAAATCACACTGCAAAATAAAAATTGATCTAAGAAAAAAGCATATTCAAAAAACGATCTGAATTTTGAGATTGAAACGATGAAAATCCTAAACGTAGTGATAACTGCAAATGTGAGATGCGGAGTATACCTTACGGCGGAGAATTCCAGCTTCGGCTTTTTGATGAAGAAGGAGGCGACGAATGCCGGTGTACTCAGGATCAGCGTCGGAGGTGAGAGGTTGAAGAAGACAGCAGAATAAGTCTGGATCTGAAGTCTTATCTTTCTTCTTGTCCTCGTCGTTGATGTTGTTGTTTTGGTGGTGTTCGTGGTGGTTGATGGTGGTGGTACCGTGCTCCGCCATGGTGATGGATTAACAAGCGTTCATCGGAGAGCAGTGGCTGGACTTGAATCTCCGGTGAACTTGGTGACGGTTGATGAGCGAAGGTTCGAAAGGAGAAATTACCAACTGGTGAGGTGATGATCGGTGCAGAAATCGGGGGAAAATTATTAAATCAAATTATATTATATTAATATATGCAAAATCCAAAAAGAAAATGGAAATATGAATTGCGAATTTCTTTCTCTTCTCTTTTATTTTATTGATTAATTTTAACTAAAAAGAAAATGACCCTAGGAGATTTATGTACTTTTGAGAGACAACCAACATTTTCTCTATTTTTTCCATTATTAATGTTTTGAAACCCTTTTAGAGTTAGATATCCATGTTAAGTTACCTGTCCGAACCATAAACACTTAAATAGATATATAAGTGGTTATACTTATATTTGACGAAAGAATCATAAATGTGGAAACCCTGTATAAACCCAAATTCCATTAAGTTTTTCATCGTCATACTTTCTATTATTCTCATATTGATCGTGTCTGCTTTAGGAAACTAGGAAAAGATTCTCTAGACTTTACCTGCTTATACACATACTTGTTTGAGAAGATTGGTCTTTGTCTTTCCTTTTTTGATTTCTAATGTGATATACTCTTGTTGGTTGAGACAATGCATAAAATACGCAAGGTCCGAAGTTCAAACCCCAGCCACTACAAAAAAAAAAAAAAAAAAACTACTAATGATTTTGGTTCGCTTTTGACCTAAAGAACAAACTCAAGAGATTCTTTTAGTTTTTTTTTTTAAGGGTGTTTTAATTTGCGATGCCATGCCATTTACATCAATCAATTTACCATAAAAAAATGATATGATTATGATCCATTCATGAGCACCAGAATGTAGTAATCCAAACTAATAACCTAATTCTCTTACTAATTTGGTACACAAACAAACAGGAGTAACTTAATTTTTTTAATAGGAAAGTAAGATCTCATCATCAAAAAAAAGAATCCAATACGCTTACATTTTAAATGATGAGATCTTACTTTACACATTCAGCATCTACGAAATGAAAATGCCACTTGAAAGCTACTCAGAAAGCTCTTGAAGCCACTGTAGTATCCTTATTGTTATTGTTGCTAAACCTTCCAAAGCTATATATTTTCTAACTTTATCAAATACTCCAAGGTATTGCAAGTTATAAATAGTTTTATACAATGTAAAGTTACAAGGCATGGGAGTTCCAAGGTATTACTTCAGTTCAAAGATAATTAATATGTGAATGTTAAAATCCCAAGCATGGGAGATGAAGTCTTTTCAAACACTATTTACAATTTATTGTCGGTACAAAAAATATTGGATTTTTCTTACTTAACACCCCAACACAAACGATGATTACACAAGTGAGCTTTCCCTACACATAGGCCTGCACATTTCTCCGTTTCGATTACTTGAAATATTCCAAGACTATGATAAATCCAAATTTTCCATGTTTGATGAATATGAATGCTTTAAGTATGCCACATTGCACAAAAGATGCTATACAATCTAACATCTACTCAACATCATTTGTGAACATTGTCCATTAGATCCATATGTCCACACCATTTGATTGTGGCAATGGCAAACGACAAATTAATATGCATTTCGTGTACACAAGATAAAATTTCCATGAAAACATGTTGGTGAAAACAACTTCAATTCTCTGCCAAATCGTGGAAAACTAACACAACTCCAACCATACTGAATTAGAACAAAATTGTGACATTTCAAAGAACCATCTGACCATACTACCACTGCAAATCATTCTGAGACCTTAGATAATAAACAAATCATGACAATAAAATGTGTATGAAATAACATCCTTCTTAGAAAACAACATTTTTCTCGAGTAAAAAACATGTTTATACTTCAAAGGCAGATTCAATAATTGACTTCTTAAACTACTGTCAATTATTGCCAAAGAATCCATTCATTCGAATGACTATTTTTTAATAGATAGCATTATAACAAATGAAAAACAAGCAGCACAAAAAACAATCAAACATGAGAGCTAGAATCTAATAAGAGAGCATAAGATTAAATGACTATCAATACGAATGTGCCAAAATACTCTTAACAAAGTAGAACTAAAGTAGTCAACACAAAAATCTCCAGGATTCAAACATAGTAATCCATTAGACAACAATTCTAAGAACAATTGTGTGCCATGTTCACCCCATAAACAACAAAAGCAAAAATAATTTGACATTGCAAAAACAATCACTCGTCTTCTTGACTGCGCAACCTGGCGAGCTTGTTGGTGACAACAACATCCAATTGAGCTGCACGTTCAACGATGTCCTTCCTCTTCCTGGTTGACACATTGTGTGCAATCTCAGCACAGTATGTCCTGAGGTTTTTCCACGTAAATACACCAAGTCAGCTACTAAAGGTCAATGAGAAATTAAGAATCAAAATGCAAACCTAAAACCAGTTACCTGTTATGCATCATCAAAAGTTCCAAATCCTGGACATTGTGCACAACAAACTTCTTGAAACCATTAGGCAGATAGTGGCGGGTCTTCTTATCTGAGCCATATCCAATGTTTGGCATCAAAGTAACTCCTTTGAACTTACGCCTAACACGGGAATCAATACCCTTTGGCCTACGCCAACTTTGCTGCATACCATAACAGTAACAATGTTAAAATATTATAGACATGAGGATTCAATTTGCAAAAACATATACAGCCTGTGTATACAGAACAGCAAATAGAATGAAAGTAAAAAATAATAGGTAACAGGGATCAGTAGGAACATGAGAAGAGGTTTTGTATTACAAAATGCAAAAGAAAAATTGGTACAAGGACAAAACAGGGAAATGACACTAAACTTTAGAGTTTAGCCTGAAATCTGGATATTTTGTTGTTATGTAAAATAATCTATATGAGTATGAGGGCCTGTATGGTTCAACAAAGGGGAGGCGAGGCGAGGGGAGGGATTTTAAAACTAATTTACTTTATTATCCATACAATGCTTAAAAAACATGTCTGTCTTTGGTATATAAAACTAAATTAACGCAATAAAGTAAGCACCAAAACGAAATTAACGCATCAAAATAGTGGAAAAAAATTGAACTGAAGTGAAACAAAACAATAAGCAACAAAATAATTTGAAAGCAACAGATTTGGATCATCTCAATTGTAAAAACACTTGTGGCTTCAGCGAATATCTCATCGTTAAAAAGCATTGGACCCAACTTATTACTTTTATATGTTGTAGAACCCAATGCATTTAAATGGCAATTATTCACATAACCCGCTCAAGTTTTTTTCACAATTAGGATGATCTTCATATTTCAGCATCTTTCCACTCCCCTCCAAAAAAAAAAAACTGACAAATTTTCACTATATTCTCTACTCTACTCCTCCCTTCCACTTGTAAAAAATTTGAACCAATTGAACATCATGTAAAATAAGCCATCCCCTCCAAAAACAGCAATGAAACAAAAACCTAAGAAATAAAAAACATTTCTACATACCCTGAAAGGCTTATATTATAACATTCAATCTAGTTATAGTGTCTTTAGGAATCTGTATGAGAAATCTCAAAACATACAAGAATCTGTTTTTGATAAAAGCTCAAACATGCATACCATTGAGGTGAGGTGTCCTTAACAGCTTTCCAAACACACAATAAAATTGAAAGAAAAACATACCTTGACACATATTTTCCTGTCACTTTGAGGTCTGATGAACCTCTTGACACGCTTCTTGATAATCTTCTTAGTTAACAGAGGAACAGCCATCGTATCTTACCTTGTCTCTACAAAACAAAACATATATATAAAAATCCTAACAAACCAAAAACAGTAGAGATCTAAACATGAAACACCGTAAAAACATTGAACAAAAGCATACAACATTAAATACAATAACCAAACCAAATCATAGTGTGAGATGTAACAAAGAATGTTAACGAACAGTAGCAGCATACCTGGTTGAACAGCGCGCAGTTTCTGTGTGAGATGTAACAAAGAAGAAGGATGCAGAAATAGAGAACTAGGGTTTTGTAGTGAATGTCAATTGGGTCGGTATTTCGTTATGGGCTATTTTCAATACAAACTATCCTTCCAACAAAATAACGAAATTTGTTTTCCCACCCTCCTTTCTTCTTGAGGACTAATAGTAAAATCTATAGGACGTGAGAAACTAATAGGGTGGGAAAAGAGCTGTCAAAAAATATATGATAATAATCGTATATATTTTGACACAATAAAGCAAATAGTAAAATTTGATGTAACTTTTTCTTCCAATTTTACATTTTATTTAAATTGTGTTTACACTTAAAAAATAACTTGTTAAATAAGATTAGGCAGACGGATGATTTTAGGGTCAGACAAACTCTCCTACATCGATTGGAGATTACGTAAATACAACCATAATTAGTTGAATCTTTTTGAAGCCTACTAATATCCATGAAAGTCATGTGTTCTAGTTATAGACCACCCATGTATTTGTTGCTTCTTCTAACATTTATTTCTTTGCCTTCCCTGTGTTAATTATTTTAGGCTTTCAACCGATGGTTATTGGCATATTGATTTTTCCATGATTTGTTTTCTAAGATTCATTCAATGTGAAGGTCTATAAATTGGTTCTTGCAGTGGTATTAGTTAACTACTTTACCCTATATAAAGGATAAGGATGGTTTTCTTTCTTTCTTAGGTTGGCACCCTCACCCCCTCACCATTTCCTTTTGTCCTTCCTTAGACCATTGCCATCGTTGTTGACGATTTGGCTTGTTGAAAGGTGATGTGAATGTTTACATTGGTCACTTTTATATGAAGGAGAAATATTTATGCCCTATACTTTTGTAGTTCATCTGACCAAGAAGCATTATTGTGAGCCCATTGTTCTACTTGTAAATTATAATTCTGGCATTACTATTTCACATTGTAATCGATTTATATTTGATGTAGCTGTGACATCATTAATAAATAGTCTACTAATGAAATTCACACATTCTAAATGTTGATAACTCATAAGTAGAAATTGTTGATTTGAATCCATGGTCCAACATATCAAATGTTCTACAAGAGTTATTTGAGTCATACATTTTAGAATTCTTAATCATTTTATCTTAACCAAACCTCTAATTTCTTAGGTGGTTATTGATTAAATAAAGCATTACATTCAATGATTTGTACGAACGTAACCGTAAATTCATATTCCTATAAAGACTTAGTGTAAAGTTTATAGTTGTAAAAGTTAAGATATAGAAGGAAAAAAAAAATACATCAAAACATTTAGACTAATAGACTATTAACATACAAGTTACCAAATCCTCTAGAAAAAAAAACATACAAGTTACCAAATCAATACATTATGAACTCTAACGCATAAAGAAGCTATAACAATGGAGCTTAAGGACTCACATAGTGAGCTCTTTCACATGAACTTTCACAATTCTATTGCATCTTGATGCCACAGCTAGAACTCAAACAGCTGCAATTTAGAAAGCGAGGAAGAGAATGAAGACGCTTTTCAAATTTTAAATTATTTCAATCATCAAACAAACTTTATTCAATTAAACAATTTAGCTGTTACATACAAAAGAAATCCCGAAAAACATCAAACTTAACAAGAGACCATAATGACTCCAGCTTTAAGTATTGTCAACTTTGCAATTGCACATTTGAATTGTTCTGAATTTGTTTATAACAATGGTGACCAATTTGATGTTTCAGTTCATACATACAATTCCTTAATTGATACGAACAACTTATAATCGTTACAATTCTTATCAAATCAATCCCATTTTCATTTACCAAATTATATAAAATCTGCAAAGCCTTGGTTTGCCATTCCGATGAAAAAGAGTTTGAATAACTTACTAAAAATCTATGCCTGTCTTTAACGGAAAATATATTAAAAATGGAAGTTGAAAAACCAAAAAAAATAATTAGATTAGAGCAAAAATTAATAATTTTGAAAATCAGGGTGAATAGTTCGAACAAACCACAAATTAGGGTAGCAACATTCATCTGAATCCATAATAGAATTATGAAAAACTAAACAATTTTATCTTATTTTAAAAGGTCATAGACATAATCAATACAAATATATACCACACTAAAAATACAAAATAACTTACAAGCAACGGTTATCTTCTTGGGTTTGCAGAAATTCTGACCTAATTAGTTACATTATGAGGAATGGCCATTATAAGTAAGCAAAATACCACGACACATCAGCCCCACAAGGATGTTCAAAATACATAAGCATTCAATTGCAGATTCTATCTTCATATCTGTTTTCCCAGAAGATTAACACATTTCTAAGACTTCTAACATATCCAGAAGCAAGAACAAGGATGTTCAAAATATATCACTTGTTTTGCTTAGCTACAGTTCGCTGAACGGTTGAAACACCATCGACAAATTTTGTCCGGAAAAGAACATTTGCATTATTGAACATGCCTTCCTTTAGTGACACCACAATAAACTGCAAATGAAAAGAAACAAAAGAAATTAGATTATTCATCTTGTTGGGAGTAGTAGAACTGTGAGTGGGTGGACTGAAGAAATTTGAATAGTAAAAGAAAATTGATTAAAAAAAAAGTTGCACACCCTAAAGAAAGACATAACTTGAATTTACACATGAAATATTTGTGTCAACCAAGACAAATGTTTGTATCTTGATATTCTACAACTAAAGTTTGATGGTTTTTATTTCTGGAATTGAAAAATCACAAGATTGCATGAAATAAAGTTAGTCATCACAATAACAAAAATGACCCTCTACCTGGGAGTGTGGAAAGTGATTTTTTATCATCTTCCCTATGTTTTGTGTGTGGCTCAAATCAAGAGCTGCATCAACCTGCAACGGATAATAACAGTTAACATTTGGCTGAACCAATAATCATTGCTTCAAAAGTATAAACATGTAAATTATGTAATAATAACAGTTGATGCATTGTAATAATTTTATTCAAAAATCCAACAGATATGACTCAGTTAGCAGCACACGATAAAGTCGTGAATGGAGAAGAACCAATGGTGGATCCCTAAAAAACACATCTTTGAGGAGGGGATGAAGAGCACTAAATGTAACTAAGCCATGGTTGAGGACTAATCTCATTCAAAGAGTGGAAGCATATGAGGACATTTTGCAAAACCGCAAGAATGCTAAAGGCCCTTATTAAGTTTGGTTGCGAAAAACAAGTTATACACAAGCAATCACACAGGTCAACAAGCCAGAAGATCGCGCGTTTCTGAGACAGTTCAAAATTTCCATCATTTAGGTCAACAAGCCAAAAGATCATGTTTTCTTGAACAAAGTTTGTCGTTTCCACCACTTCTAGGTTATGAACTTTGAATTTCCAAGACAATCAGTGTTCATACACAACCCAATAGTAATACTATTTCTAGTCCCATATATAAGAAGAAAAATCATCAAGAGGGAATGCAAGTAAGGTTAACACAATTTAGAAATTGTTTTCACAAAGTAAACGGATTTTATAAGTTCATTCCAAATATAATCATGACATTTAATGTTTTTACATCCACTTACACATGGGAATGCTTTTCCAATATACATGGAAGGATATCAGTAATTTTAACAATTAATTCATCTTAAAATTTGTGACTTTTTCTTATAATCAGTACCCCAAAAATGCCAAACTTTTAATTACATATGGAACCAGAGGGAGTATTATTCTTCATCTCTAAAACTTTTTGTATAACTTCCAACCTCTCCAGCCTATCAAAAGTTGCTTGGATAAATTTTCAATCAATTGTGTATATCTTTGATCATTGTATGTAAGGTAATAAATAGTTATACCGAACTTATGATTAAAGAAACTGGATATTAAAAAAAATGAATACAATGCCAGTCAAATTTTCTGCAATATATAATTCTTAACAGAAAGGACAATTTAATCAAAATACCATTTTCCAATATAACTAAGATTCTCTGAAAAAATTACAATGAAAATCATATAAAACTTACCTCGTCCAAGATATAAAGTGGAGCAGGTTTGAAAAGAAGCAGTGCCAGAATCAGAGAAAGTGCAAGCAATGATCGCTGACCTCCACTCAGTTCAGACAACGACTGTTTCCATACACTTCCAAATGCAACTTTAACCTCAAGACCATCAAGAAAGCTGAATCCTTCTGGAGGTTCTAGCTTGGCCATTGTGCCCGGTAATAGTGTAGAAAATATGGATCCAAAGTCACTAAAGGAACAATACAATATCATAATTAAAAAATAGAATGATCAATGAATGACATTGTTAAGAACCAACTCTCCAAAAGCTTAAACTGTTAGATGGCGGCTGATAAATGTAGTTTTATATCTAAAAAAAAAAAACAAGTCCTTTAACACAAGAACCCTTCAGGCTGAAAGTGTGATATTTCACAAAGTTCAACGCTGAAATTCAGTTGTTTACTTAGAAGGGTGGGTTAGTTTCAAGATTTGACCTCTTGATCAGTTTATCACAAAGGCTCTCGTACTACACTAAGAACCAATTCAACTACCAAAAATGATTAAACTTTTAGGTGAACGCTTATTAATGGTTTTAACACCTTAGCATATCTATTAAAAAAATAGGTTAATACATGAAAAAAAATAAACTTACGTGTTCACTTTGGTCCAGGTAACATTTAGCGTCTCTTTCTTTTTCTCATCTAACTCTTCAATCACCTTCTTGATCTTAGACTTGTCATTCTAGGCAAAAGAATAATAGGTTAAGCATTTTAGCAAGAAAGATAGAAAATGTTGAAATAGATTGAAATTCACCTCAATTATATTTTTCTTTGACATCAAGTCATTGTACTCGTCCTCTGCCTTCTCAAACATTGCCATTACTTTCTTGTTCACCCTTTTCTCAAGCCTTGATTGCGCAAAACAAAACAGAAAGGAGTGAGCATAGTAAATAAGGTAGACATCAATTTATAGTTGCACACGAAATGGTACCAATAAAGAAATCATATCTCTAAAGCAACACACCCCGATTGTTCAGCCTGAAGCTTCTCAAGTTCTTCCCTTGCTTTACGAGGATCACGAGAAGAGAAATCATAGTCAGTCCCACTTTTACCAAACAACTGTTTTTCAGAAGCAATCCATGCATGCTTCTCTATCAATTTATCCACCCTCACAGAACAGTCTTTCTGTTCCATTTCCATTCGTTTTACCTGGAACAAAATAGAATGAGGATAATGTTCTTTAGCACACAAGTTCTGTTGAGATTTAAATAAATACTAAATAATTATATTTACGTTGTAAATATATTCTAGCTTACTCTCTAAGCTACTTAGCCTAGAATATTATGTAGAAAGTTCCTGTTATAATTAAGTGAATAATCTCCTATATAATAGACCTTCCGTAGTGCTATTCAAAAACATGGTTTCAGCACACACATGTCTCTCTTTTCTCTCTTATTCAACAAGTTCTAAGGGTATGGAAATTATTACCTCGTTTTCCATCCTCTTCCTTTCAAGATTACTCTCACTAAGTTTATGTTCAAGCTTTTTCTGCTCTTTAACAATGCCACTGATTTCCTTATCACACTGCTTCATTTTCTGACGAACTGCATTCAGCTCTGACTGAACTTCATCAAGATTATTCCTCGCAGCAGCAACCTACACCTTGGAGGTTTGAGGAAACAATTCTTGCTTTAGAGAAAGAGATCAAATCAAAATAGTTATCTATACTTACTGTAGATTTTTGTTCTTCTACTTCTGAGGCAAGATTGCTAATCTGTGTACTCATTGATGCTAATTGATTCTCCAAGGAAGCTTGCTCCTGGATAACAGCTTCCATTTCCATTACAAGCCTCTCCTTTTCATTATCATGTCCCTAAACCAGCGAACAACCAATTAAGTATCTTAAGCAGTGCTATTTACTTATCTTTTTACCTTCTGTCCTTTAGATTATTATTTAATTTCCTTTATATTGTTATTTAACTACAAGCACTTAAATCGTGAAATTCCATCCCAATAATTTTTTCTTCAGCAAAAACTTGTAAACCATATCTCTCACTACTTTTGCCTTAAGTTTGGGACAGCGTGAATTTTTTTGCTTAATAGTTACTCCCTCCGTTTTCAATTATAAGCAAATTTAACTTTTTAGGTTCATTCAATTAATGATGTGTGTGGTCCACCATATGAACCGCATACATCATTAATTGAATGAATCTAAAAAGTCAAATTTTCTTATAATTAGAAACGGAGGGAGTATTACTTTTTTTTTCTGAAGGAAGTTATTACTTGATAGTTGATTCCACAATCTAGATCAGCAATCTTTAATATGTTAGTTTGCACAAAACCTCAAGCATGTTTACAAGTTAACCCACAAGTTTGACACATTATACAAATTGTTATTTCTTTATTAACATTGCAACATTTTATATAGCCAAAAACATAATAAAAATTTAAATGATTAAATAAACAGAATAATTCTCAAATATAATGTTATTTACTAAACTTAGATGTAACGATAGGAGAATAAGAAAATTAAACGGTTTAGGTCGGGATCACATGTTTGAGATTCAAAATCAATTACTGGATTGAACCCTTTCACATGAAATTCTCAAACCAAACACCACAATTTGTATCAGGCCGCGGGTTGGGGGATTACCCAAACCACTGAACATCCTAACGTTAGAATCAGCAATTATTCAATTGTTATAAATAAGTTTGAATGAATAACAAATAATAACAAATAAATTATAATATTCAGGTATACCTTTAGGTCTTTTGAAGATGACTGCATTTGTGATTTAATCGACTTTATCTTTTTCTCCAAACCTTTTAGCCTACTTTCACGATTATTGTCATGTTCTTTGATTGTTTTCTCAAGTGATGAGACAGCCTTGACACAGTTCTCATATAAAAGTTGCTTTTCTTTGACTGCAGATTTTGCTTCTTCAAGTTCTTGCTCAATCTTCTTCACTAATTCACCAAGCTACAAAGAGAAAGAGGATGGGGGTAAATGGGAGCAAGCAAAGAGAGGTAAATCACAATAACATGGAGCAAAACAACACTGTAACTACACAAACTCAAGGAGAAAGAACTTAAATACCTTATGATGCTCGTTTTGCTCAGCTCTTTTCTGAAACAATGAAAGATCATATGACTTGAGTTCTAATTGTGTTTTGAGGTCTTTAAATTTTTTCTGAAGAGGAAGAAGCTGTGTGATCTGCAAGTCAAGATACAAAGACAAAACAGACGAATAAGATTGAGATTATGCGAAAAGTTTGAAACCATGTGCTTTAGACACAAGAAGTTGACATAGAAATTGACTGGGCTATACAAGGTTATAGAAAGTAAAAATAGCAAATCTGACTAGGCATGTGCATGGGGCAGTTAATGAACCACACATGATTTAAAATCAGTTTTGCAAACCAAACCAAACAATGGCAGTAACAAAGGTAATATGCAATTTAGAAGAAAGAGAACAATTAGAAAAAAGGCAGTTGCAAAAATCAATCTGCAGCTTGTTTAACAATGTCAATTCCATATCTTACAGGCTTTTCTTAATGTAAGTCTACGTGTCATTATGGAAATAAAAAAACAGGTTCTCAGGGGCTACCTTTGCCTCAATCTCTGATAACCTACTTTGATGCACTGAAAGTTTTGATTCTGCTTCAGCCACAGCATGAAGTTGCCTCAACAGATCACCGCTTCCCCTGTTATAACCAACCCGTCAAAACATACCGAAAAGCATATACAACATAATATTATTTGATACAAACATTCAATAATTAAGTTATGCAAATAACTAAGTGATTGCATCACTTAGTAAAGAACAAAACATGTAAAGTAAAGTATAAGTTGTCAAAATATTCTGTGATCTCCGGTCAGAGTCTATTAGTCAGAGAATAAGAGATACATGCATATTGCAGTAATAATTGTAACGATGAAAAGAAGTATAATCATACTTCCGGCTTCCCCCAGTCAGTAGACCACTTGGCTGAAATATATCTCCTTCAAGAGTGACGCTTGTGGTGTGAACCTCCCGACTAAATGCCACCTATCAGACATCCAACAAAATGCAAGTCAAATTGAGCATCTATATAGGTGGGTGAGAATTGATGATATGCAAAAATAGACAACAAAAAAGATAAGTGTCACAGTGGAAACAATTTGCAACCACCTATTTAAATAGACCATTAAGTGACAATTTTATTATATTTTGCATTAGGCAGATATACATTAAGAAAATCCGGACATGACATGATGAAAACATTAAATGAGATATGCATAAAGTCATAGTTATGAACCTAGAGAGCAAAAGTGGAAACTGTATATAAAAAAATATACAGTAAGAAAATACAAGACATGACATGATGAAAACATTAAACAAGATATGCATAAAGTCACTGTTACGACAAACCCAGAAAGCAAAAGTGGAAACTGAAAAAAAAATGAAAAGAAAGAAAAAGCTTACTGAATGAGTAAATGAGAATAGAGAGATCTCTCCTCCAAGGGTTTCCCCTTCTATAACTAAGCCACTACTCTGTTTTTCCAAACAAGCAAATCTGAATGCCATTCTACACTTCTTTTATGTTCACTTATTCGTTTGGACCTCTTCAACTAACTAACCTAACCACCCCTTATTCCTAATTAACTACACTTTATTCAACTCTTTTATCCAACAGTTACCCAATATTTGTACATAAAAGTAACCAATTATAAAGAGCGCAACAAAGTGCTATAAAACTCCTACCATGGCAAGATCTAGGGATGAATTGAACTCATTATAGGTCTATTGTAGGTTGTCTTATCTTGTAAATAATTTATTCAGTTATTGTTGGACCATCAAGCTATTAAATAATAAATACATAATGTGAAGAAATGCATCTAAAGTGCAACATGTAGATACCATTAGTGAAGGGTTTACGCCTCAATGTAAAATTAAGGATACATAACTCAGCAGGAAAATCAGGTGTAGCTTGTTACCTCCTTTGCAGCATCCACAGTTTTGCAAACAAAGGTTGAGCCAAAGACGTATTCCATTGCATTCTAGAACAAATAGGATACTTAGTTAGCTAAAAGTAAGTTTAAAATTAATTTAAATTAAATTAGATAAAACTACAAACATTAAAATTAATCAAATTTTCCATGGAAAAGATTATTAAAAAAAATTAAACGACATGGGAAATGCCATGTAAGCATCAGATGCCATAAAAAAAATTAAAACTTTAAAAATATGTGCAGTAAATGTTATTATAAAATAAATAATTGAAATTCAAAGAAGCAAACCTTCAATTCTTCTTGATAACCAACCAAAGAAAGTGCAATTTCGGCATTCTCCTTGCCCACCTGTAATGAAATTAGCCAAGGTCCTCAGTAAGGCTAATTAATAATCAAGACATGGTAAAATAAAATTAAAAAATTCAGATATAAAATTGCAATCACCTACCAATCTAACAGCAGCTTGTTGAACTCTTGAGGGAACAGTATAGGATTGTATTTTGTTCAGAGGTATAATTGTAACTCTTTTTCTAAGTTTGCCATTCTGTAGTAGTTGTTTTCCAGTACTTTCTGTGTCAACTACAACATTGTACAACTTTCCACCCGCTGTAACCTGAAAATGGTCAAATTCAAGTCATTAACGTCAGAATTTTCATTTATTAATTCGGATATAAGTTGTCACGTTGTCAACCTCTAGGGCAGTCACGGTGGACCTGTCTTTCACTTTGATGAGTTTTGCAACAACACCCTTCACCTTTGACTTATCAAAGTTCTTGACTGGATCATGGTATGAAAATTCAACATTAGACAAGTATGCTGAAAGATTGCGTATTTCATCCTTCAACTTTTGCACACAATCCCTCTCAGATTCGCGCTCCTGGAAATCATTTTAAGGAAAAATTTACATTACTTAAATGAGACTTGTGAACCTTTTTAGATTCAAAAGAAACTAACAAAGGAAAAAGCAATCAAACCTTTTGCAAAGCTTCCATTTCACCCTCTTTGTAAGGAAGA
>Ga0315914_1003141_pt1 | contig 25167 bp, 10 predicted proteins | sample MpolenodulesMG_FD_203920 | JGI IMG/M metagenome (GOLD analysis project Ga0315914, IMG submission 203920) | Medicago polymorpha root nodule microbial communities from Los Angeles, California, United States - elongated nodules | ecosystem: Host-associated > Plants > Roots > Nodule | place: USA... | reverse complement strand
ATATATTTTTTTATGTTTTTTTTTTTTGTTGAGCAAATGTTTAAAATGTTATACATAATAAAAGACGTTTCACTGCATATATTAAAGTACTTAGTTTTTTTTTTTTCTTCCAAAAATCATGTACTCATACTTGGTACGGTACCGTATCAGCATTCATACAATGTAGATGTTTGTCACATGAAGTTAGATCTATTGAAGTTGTTTGAAGTTATATATTGCTTAAGTTCTTTGGATGTATAAATGTGTTTGATTGCCTTCATTTTTTTACCTAACTTTTGGGATGAGATCTAAACTAACTTAACACGTTATTTAATGATTGCAAAAATGAGAATTGGACCGAGAACTCAAACAAGGTGTGATTGTGGATATATTGAAGTCGTTTAAAGTTACACATTGCTCAATTTCATGCATTGTTGGATGCACACATGCGTTTGGCGACCCTTATCCTTTCAACTAACTCCTGAGATATAATTCAAACACATTTAACATGGTATTGGCACTAGATTAAATATTACAATGTGAAACATCGATATTTTTTCAATTAAAAAACAAAAATAAAAATATACTCAATGATAAATGATATAACTCAAACCATCTAATATTCTAACAAGATTTCCATGAGACACTCACGTAAACACTCTTTTATGATGAATGATAATAACACTACTTTTCTTACATTTTCTTTTAACACTTACTCTTATGGATTAAATGAAAATGAGCCTTTAATTTAAAATATGTATCTGAAAGATATATTAATTTTGTCCAATAAAAATGTAAGTGTTAGAGATTATAACACTCCTCTGTTAAATTCAAAAGCATCGTAGTTGTAGATGCTCTGAAGAAGAGTCAAGGGTATTTGACATGAGAAGTAAGGTAGTGGTTGAAGGGTTGACAACTTGACACAGCTTGTCTCGCACATACACAAACAAGAGACATTTGCCTTGTACTCATGCACTCGGTTTTCATGTTTCCTTTTTACGGTTTCGGTGATGGATTGTTAGTGAGTACACAACCTTTTGCGTAATCCCAATATACTCTACTTATCTCAAAATATCAGTACTACATCCCTTTTCAAACAAGTGTTACTTTATTTTAAAGGGTTTAAACTGAATTTTACTTTTTTATATTGATTTTTTTTCCAAGCATGTCTTCTAATTGCTTGAAAATATTATACATTGTATTTATGATGGTGAGAACCACATAAAAAGTTAATAAGATTAGTTTAATAAACATAAGGAAAGACTAACTTTTGTCTTTAAATCACGTGTTAATGAACTTAAAAGTGTGAATTTTTTTTAGAAAATTTGTCAATTTATTTTTCTAGAGATTGAAAATTAATATTTTGTAATAAATATTTATCATTTATGGAAGGGTTAAATATGTTTTTAGTTCTTACAAAATCATGAGTTTTCATGTTTAGTCCCTATGAAATTTTAATGGTAATTTTAGTCCTCCATAATATTGTAGTTTGTAAGAATAATCCCTATTTTGAAAACTTTTTACAAAAAAGAGATTTTTTAGTCCTCCAAAATAGTCCCTTTAAAATGCAAATAGGGACTAAGAGTGAATAAAAATCTTGTAGGAACTAAACTTGACAGCTTGTAATTTTGTAGGGACTAAAAACATATTTAACTCTTTATGGAATGTTGAACATGTGTTTTAAAGGCATAAATTAACATGACCCGTAAAAGTATAATGTTATTTGACAATTTATTGTATTTATTAATTATGTGTGTAAAACCCTTAAACAATATTGATTTTGAAATAGAGAGTATAAACAAAAATATAGAAATGTAGTTGAGTATCAACCTAAAAAATATATAGTTGACCATATTTAGTGTGTAATCTCAATAAGAAAAAAGGCAATTGTATAAGTTACCTTCATGACTAATAAATTGGTTTATTTGAAATACAAAAAGTTAAATTAACAAATGAGGCGGTTATAAAGAAGATTTTTGATCACTTTAAAATAGTGTTAATTGACATTGATTTAATTTCTAACTTGTGTGACATAATCCTTGTTGAGAAGAAATTTGAATTGTTCAAACCTCACACATGTTCAGCTCCAAACAATGTTGCATGTTGCATTAAAATTATTGTAGATTAGGACCTTCTTATTATTGATATGGTATAATAAGGAGGTCTAAAGAAATGTTGATTGATGTGGATGTGTGAGATGCCATTGATCTTGAGGAAGAGATATCTCCTATTGTTGTTGGAACACTTCATGTGCATGTAGTGTAAGTGGAAGATATCTTAGTTCATGATATTGTTATGGATGAGAAATATAACAAGAACCGACAAATTTCTGATATGTGTATCATTGGTCTTTGGTCTGATAGTGATCAATATGAATTATTGTCAAGATTCACACAAATGGAAAATGAGGGGGAATCGGAAACTGATAGGGCAACCTGCAACTTGATCTTGTAGTTACACCTATTTTTGACATGGCAAAAATTGATCTAGGAAACTCAAACCAACAATTTCAACGGATGGTCTTAAAGAAAAATAAGAACCAACAAAAGCATCAGAGGTAATCTAGGAAAGGAAATTACTCGTCAAGGTACATGGTTAATACTTCCAGAGGTTTCCTTCCAAATGTTAGTACATGGATATTTTGACCTGCACCAATACCCCATTTGTACCCATCACGAACAATAAACTCTGAACTCTAAATGCTTCGTCAAACATAGCTTGGATTGTGACCAATAGAGGAACGAAGAAAATGACCCCGAGGAAACTACATTATTTTTAAGATCCTCGTCATAAGGCTCTTAAGATTATAAAAAAGCTTCCATGCTGGTTTGTTCCACATAGCATGGTTGAAAACTGAAATACTCTTAAATTCCATTCCTCCTTCGTTCTTTGATCAATGAAATGATCTCAAGATAGCCAATGAACATATTTTGACCGATTTTTATTATGTTCCCATCAAATAGAATTCAACTTTTTTAAATCTCATCACAACGAGAAAATGAAAAACAAAATATACTCGTGTCATAAGAGGAAATTGATTGCAGAACTGACTTGCTTAATAGAATATCTATCTCTATTAAGCAATCATTTTATTTCATATAAGTAATTTATTTTCATCTTAATATATTTAACTCCTTAACAAGCGCCCAAAAATATATATTTTTATTAAAAGTTCCAAAAACATTTGTTAGCATTTTTCTTTAATTTAATGATTCATTTCGTATTTTATAAATATGTGCGTTTGATCTGCTAAACAGTAAGTACTGGACATAACAGTACACGACAGAACAACACAACACAAGGTAAAACAGCACACGATAAACTTTTATAGTATTGAATAACTTTTGATCTACAAACAGTAAGTACTAGACAGACCAGTACACAACAGAACAACAGAGCACACGACAAAACAACACACAACAAACTTTTATGGTATTGAATAACTTTTGGTCTTATACGATTTTTGGTGGGGAAAATGTTATTTGAGCATCTTAAACAATTTGTACGTGAGACAAAAAGTTATGTTGTGGTTTAACAGAAGGACAATAATTTCAGTTTTTATCATGTTTGTTGCCTTTGTCTCGTTCCTGAAACAATTTTACAAATGAAACACGGTTGTTCTGTATTGTTCTTCATTTTTTTAACAAATCAAATTAAAGTCACAAACCCTAGACATAGGAAATCTATCTCCATGTGCAAGAGGGTCTCAACTTCTCCATTGTACAAAAAAAATGAATCAGGAAGTTTTTTTTTAGGAGATGATTCAAGGAGTTTAATAAGGGGTGGCAAAAACACCCATGTCCACGTGTATTCGTGGATAAAATCCGTCACGGGCACGGGGCGGATAGTTAGACGAGTATCCACAGGTATAATAAACAAGTATTTGACTGCTCATTATTATATGGATACAAACACATATTTAATTGTATCCATACCTACACGTACTCATACCCGATAATAAATTAAGTAAATTACTAAAACATCTTATCTTATTACTTAAAGTTGTTACTTTATTGAAGAAAATTTTACCACTCATCTAAGATTTCTCATTAATAACCTATTTTTATTTTTAATTTTATTTTTTTAATTCATCTTATTAAGTTCATCGTTTCCACTTCATTCACATCATAAATCATATCCAATGGATTACGTAAGAATCATGAATTTTCTATGGATTATGTATGATTTATGAAATTTTGAATGGATTATGTATGAATGTTTAAAAGTTGAATTTTTTGGGTAATTAAAAAAAATTATTATTTATACCAAAAAATAAATAAATTCAAAAATTCATGGGTATCCACTATGTGGGTACCCCATGGGGGTACGGAGCAGGCACATATATCTTATTTATCCAAAGGGCTGGGGACGAGTATCATATTATTCGTACTCATGGGTACCCGTAGACATCCTTCTTGTACTTTGAGCTGAAAATATTTTCCTATCTTATATGAGTATAATCTAATTTTCTCCCATGAATATTTTAAGAAGAAAGCTAAGCCAAGGTTCATTTCTTCTTTATATCTCTTTCATTTGAATCTCTCCCCTTCCCTTTGCATATATTTCCAAAACCCTTCGATTGAATTGAATTCCCAAAGCTGCAGAAAAAGTAGCATAAACAGTTTAAATTCAAATTATAAAACAAAAATACCTATTTTATTTTATTTTTTAAAATATACAGAAAAAATGTCTTGGCTCTTCAAGTCCAACAACCCTGACACAGAATCTTCCAATCTTCACCGCACCGCCACCCACTCCTCTCCACCGCCGCCGTTCACCGCCGTCGATCACGGCGTCAAGGAAGACCTCTCGCTTATTTTCCGCGGTGTCGCCAACTTTCTCGCTCCACCTCCTTCATCATCATCTCCTCCTTCTTCTTCCGCTTCCTCTGGCGAGTCAACCTCACCTTCGAAAACTCTCACCGGAATCCGCAACGATCTTGTCGAAATCGGTGGAAGCTTCAAGAGCTCACTCTCTCTTCTCTCCCCAAGAAAAGCCGTCACCGGAATTTCAAAGCTTGCTTCTCAATTGTTGCAGTCAGAGCGTGATCATGAAGAATTTGACGGCGGTGCAGTGCCTGGAACAACCGATGATGTTGTTCGTTTCGTCAAGGAGATTTCTTCAATGCCGGAGTGTTGGACCGAATTTCCCTTCCCACTCCATAATGGTAATTAAATTTATTAATTTCTTCTGATTATGATTCTCTATTTTATCAATTCAATTTGTATAATCTAATTATGGAAACTGATTAGTTACTTAATTCTATACATGTTCTCTTAATTTAATGACTTTTGTTAAATTAAATAAATTAAGCTGATAATTTGTGTAGCTTATGGATTACGGTTGTATGTATTTTGTAAATAAATATTAAATCTTATTAAGTTGAATGATTACATACTTTAGTACGAACACCTGACACCATGGACATTGTAAAAACTTGAAAAAACAAATGAATTAATTAAATGTAATCACATGTAACCTTGGTGCAGTTGGTAAAGTTGTTGTCATGTGACTAAAAGGTCACGGGTTCAAGTCTTGGAAACAATCTCATATGTAAAAAACAAGGTAAGGCCGCGTACAATACACCAAAAATGGTGGGACCCCTTCCCGGACCCTGCGTATGCGGGAGCTTTAGTGCATCGGGTTGCCCTTTGCCCTTTACATGTGTCGGTGTTGGACAGAACACACGTCTTCCACCAGAAGTGTCAGTGCTATAGAGATAATTTATGATGTTTGGCTGGAAGGCAATGTTTCCTGCCAAGATGGGAGGAATGTGTGCTATGACATGTTGAATTTGATCAAATATAACTGATGATTTAATTAAATTAGTGACAATGGTGAATTCTAGCAGGATAGAGTTTAGTAAAAGGGATTTTCAGTGTTTGGAAGTGATACCTTAGTTTGTTTATGAAATCCTTTAGTGCCAATAAGGGTAGGTTTATCTGGTAAATATAAAGCAATGTCAACAAAAAGGTCTTGAGTTTAATTCCTTAGTGATAAAGCAATGTCAACAAAAAGTCTTGAGTTCAATCCCTTCAAGATAAAGTAATGTCAACAAAAAGGTCTTGAGTTCAAATACCACATGTAATACTTCATTGGTAGGTAATCTATTAGTGCAATCATAACCTTTTGTTAAGGTTTATGACATTCCATGACCCTAGAACAGGGCTACCTTAACCTCCCCTCAGTCTGAACTTGGATGCATGCTTACTCAAGGCTATCATTTTTTATAGAGACAATCTAAAGAATAAATGGTATGTCAATTCAATTTTATTTTATTAAGGAGGCAACTTTAATTGATCTATTTTTTTGGCATTTTGTACTCAAATATAGATATTTTGTTTAGGGCAAATGCTAACTTGTGCCCTTAAGGGCACATGTTAAAGAACTCATTATAGAAATATACGTCTTAAAAGTTGCGCATTCAACTTTTCAAAAGTCAAAATATTATGTTTTCCAATGTAAAATCTCCTTTTGAGTTCCGTAACATGTGCCCTTAAGGCACAAGTTAGCAATACCCTCCATTTAGCTATTAAGTTCACAACTCACAAGGTTCATACGCAAGGGCCAAGGGCTTAACAAATTTTAGAAATAATTGAAGGTTCATCTAACTCAACATGCGAGCATTATTACTGAAATGACAAGAAAAAGAGAGCAAGCTCTCATGCAAACAACCAGAGCAATAGAATGCTCCTCAGAGAAGTAGATTCTCTCTCTCTCTGCCAACCATCAGGTCTAACAGAATACTTGCATCACTCCCACACGCACTCCAACTAATTAATTATATTGAAATATTCTAACTAACTGCTGAAGTGGCAGCAGCTACCACTCATCAGTATCCTTTTTCTTCTTCTTACGCTCATAAACTCTCCAAACATTGGGTCTATTATGAGTAAAGCCCACCCACTAAAACATTTCCATCAGACCCAACTGCAGGGTCTATGTCCAGCATCCTATCATGTGTCATGGATAACTCTTACTCTTGCTTGTTTACTATTTTGTGCTGTATTGTATCCTTAATGCTATTGCTTCTACTTCTACATGACAAAATGCAGTTTTATTTGGCAAATTTTATTACTTTGACTGTCATTTTTATTTCCAAAACTGTATTCTTGGGAATCAGCCTCTTAGAATTATGTTGGGGAAAATTTCTATATGAAAAACTGATGCAATGCTCATTTCAAATAAACTATTTCCACAGTGAAGCTAGTTCCCACTCCCTGTCAATATGAAGTCCATAGTGCTTCTGTTTTTATTAGCACGTATCTAGTTTAATACTTACATAAATATTCATTGAAGAGAAATGGTTTTGATATTTAATCTTGATTCTTTAGATAGAATGAATACAATAAAGAAAAAAAATGAAGAAAAATGAATGTTTTTTTTGGCTATATTGTATTCACTAATATATAAGATTGTCATATATTAATACGGAAATTTGATTTCTTTCTCAGCAGATTGCAGCCTGTCCAATTCTCAAAGAGAACATGCACTGGCTATAGAGCAACTGGTGCCTGAATTTGTTACACTTAGAATGAACCTTTGCAGTTACATGAACGTGGAAAAGTTTTGGATGATCTATTTTTTGTTAATACTTCCAAGACTTAATCAGCATGACTTTGAGTGCCTGTCGACTCCAAAGGCAAGTCATGTTTATTCAATATTTTCTTACTTTCATATGAATAGCAAGGCCAAGCTTTTGTTAAATACGTAAATTCCTTTGATGTATATGCAGTCATTAGCCTTTTGAAGCCACTTTTTTATGTGAGTTTTATTCATGCATTTTACCAGTGAAACATGTTATATGTATTTTTCATTGTTGGTGATTGCGACTCAGAAAACTACAAATTATTGCATGTTTTGCTGAACATGTATAGTACACATAAGTAATAAAAATTTATGGTAGTCAGGAGAACATAAAGCATTGTATATGAAGTATTGTGGTGATATCCATATAACCATTGTCATATGCTCTTGATGACAGGTTATGCTTTATTTTATTTTATTTTTACATGCTTAATTGAAGTAATCCTCTCTATTATATTATTTTTCTAAAATGCAGCTTGTAGTGTTGTATGCGATACATGTGTGAATAGTACTAATGCTATTGTATGTTGCCAGTCTCTGCATGGCCTGATTATCTTATTGTCTTTTTGATAAAATATTGGCACGAGTTTCTTCTGTAGCTTGAGTTTGTCCTTGTTTTATTCATGTCATTCTATCCTTATGATTCAGTTATATTAAAATAAATATTGTCAGATTATTTGGTCTATTGCACTCAATATTTATGTAATTGAAGATAAACTTATGTATAGTTATGGCTTGTGCCATATATTTACGTGTTCGAGTGGAAACATTTTCTAAGGCTTTGTTTGGAGGGGAGTTTTTGGATAACAGGGAAAGGGAGGGGAGGGTTTATTAAAATCTGTCACTTGTTTGGGAGTCTTACAACAAAGGAGAAGAGTTTGGGGGTTTGTTAAAAACATCCCTCCAATGCCCTCTTTACTTGCTTTTTTTAATCCCCCGCAATTCAGGCTTTACCCTTCTTTCCAAACAAGGTGAGAGGTTACCCATCCTTATCCCATTCCCTCTCCTTCAAAGTCTTACCCTCCTCTTCCCCACTAACTTCCATACACAACTAAAGGTTTGTCTCTGAAAGCATATTTTTAAACAAGGGAAAGGGTTTGAGGAGTTTTTAAAACCTTCCATAACAAAGCCTAACTGTCTGATATATTATGTATGTGTTTTTCTCTTTTTATTTTGTTAGATTGTTGAAGCAAGAGAGGTTCTTCTACAAAAACTTGAAGAGAGGAAAGACATGCCGGCTGGAGAATGCGATAAATCAGATGTTGTGGGTCCACATCAAGAGGGAAGGGAGGACAGTGGAACAGAAAGTATCACATTTGATCAAAACCAGATATTGACCGAGGTTACAAATGCAGCAAAGGGTTTGGAAATCGATGACGCGGTCAATAGTGAAAAATGGTTGACAGATACAGATATTGATGCTACTTCATTGACTTCCTGTACAAAACATCAACAGGAAGACATCTCATTCAGTGACTTAGAGGAGGATGGAAGTTATAGCTCTGATAATAAATTATCAAGTCATGGGGAGGTCATCAGGGGTTCATCACCTGATGGTTCAAGTGATTGGGTTCAGCTAAGTGAACGCCAGAGAGGTGGCCGGCAAAAGGCTATCCATTTGAAAGGTAAGGATTCTGAAGATGAGTCAAACGATTGGCTCGCAGTTTAATTAAATAAAGGCTTTGTCTTTACTTGTAAAGGTACATCATTTTTTTCCTTTTGAACTGCTCTGTATTTATTTAGGGATTGCAAATTCCTATAAATTAAAGTGTTTCTTATGTTTTAATTGTAATTAGAAAGTTTCATTAGCTGGTCATTACTGAGAATGTGATGTCATAGTTGTTAAAATAATTAAAACTACGATCACTTCCATTAACATTAATATAATAATCAATTATTTAAAAAATTGACTCATTATGAAGAGGTATAACAACTTTAGTGAAGAGGTATATAATAATCAATAATATAATAATCACTTCCATTATGAAGAGGTATAATTAGGTTTCAAGCTTTTTTTTAATACATAAATTAAAGCGACATTAATTGTCATTTTAGGACAGTCCCCGGGGGCATTTGAACCTAAGCTAGTTAGCACCTCAAGTGTTATAATTAGGTTTCTAGGTTAGTTTTCAAGATTTTAACCCTGGCCTTTCTAGTTATAATCTTGATGGTTTAGTCCTAACTTACCTTAAGTTTTGCAAGTCTTGATTGTCATGGGGGATGCTAAATGTTTGGCCTAATTCAAGAGAAGAATTAACATATATATAAGAAATTTAAATGGCACGTTTCAAATATTAGAATATCGAGTGAAATCAAGGGAACGATAGGGAAAAAATTACAGCGTTCCTTCAGAATTGTCAATATACCCATACAATAGGGTATCTTGCAATGCAAACACATCCACATTGCATAACAATTTTCTAAAACGTGCACTAGCCTAAAACGGTAACATTGCATCCCAATAAATACAGGTATGAATATTTCTTTTTTCTTTGACCCAGTATACATTATTGGTCAAAAAAGCATCGCAAAAATAAAATAAAATCTACAGTTAGCCTTGAGAGCTTATCTCCAACACGAAGTCAGAAAAGGACCATGACACATAAATGCGAGTATAATGTAAAAGACGATGGCAAAAATCATAATGAGTGTAACCCTGCATAAAGAAGAGATGAAGAAACATTAGAAATTTAAATAATTAAAAGCTTAACCTCAACGTTTAGAAATTGACACTTACGTTAGCCTAACATTACTCCACCACATGTTATTTTTATATCGACGAGCCTGTCTTTTGAAACGAACTGAATTGCTATTCATTGTTGCTGTTTTCTCAACCAGCATTTCCAAACGACCACCTCTCTCTAACACTTTCTCAATGTTATCAATCATAACGGTTCTCACCTATATATAATTATCATACCACAAATATATTAAGGTATAGTTCAGTCTTCATATGCTAATATAAAAACATGGAACATAATTAGCCAGCATTCAACTTTTTTTTATATAGAGAAACAAATTAATGATTGTGAACTTACCTGAGTCATTTCACCTTTGAGACGGTTTAATCTATCAGCATTTGGGTCGGTAGAGTAATAATCCATCTGTTGGCTGAGGACCCTTGAGAATTCATCATTCATGGTATAGGCGGGAGCTGAAAGAATTGCACTGGCATATGTCTTCACAAATCTATTATGAATATCTTCAAGAAATGAAAATGGAATTCTTCCTGCAGTCATTCAAACAAAACATTTGTTCAAGTTCATTCAAGGATGGAAACTTTAGCATAAAACAAATCTTTAGCATACTACATAATATTTGGATGATTGGATCATAATTGTTTCATTCAATTGACCAATCCAAATTCCAAACACAATCAATAAAAATAAGAGAGATAGAAGAAATTGTTTTATACTTCCGAATGCTTCATCAGCCATACAAAGAACCGTGAGGCCATCGGTTCTCCGAACATGAAAAACATAACGATCATGTGAAAATGAAACATTGCTACCATTATAACTATTAGTCCCTTGATTAATCTGGTTAAGTATCTGTTTAGCTACAACACTTGCATTGCTTTGAATAGCGCTAAACTCGGCCAAAACAATCTGTCCCCTTGCCACCATTCCATACAATATCCCCATATTGATGCTCAAAACATGTAACTTATCGAGTGAAAAATGAGATTTTTTTTAAAGTTTAAGGTAAAGGGTCGTCGTTGTTGTTGCGTGGCGAGAAGATAAAAGTGTAGTGGAATTGATTTTGGAGGAGGTGCAACAACAACAGCACCTAAACCAAAAGAAGTTAGAAGAAAAAAACAAAGTGTCCATTTTGATTAGATTTGATGTCCAAAAATGGGGTTATGTTTTGTTAGGGGTAAACGACAGTCTGGAAATTCAATAGGAAGCTCTATCTCTTACCATTTTTTATGTCCAGTGTGGCGTTTTTGGTGCCATCATATTTGGCGGAAAGCTAGGAACCATTATTGTTTGAACAATTTGAACAACATCACTATATAAAGCATAGGGAAAAAAAAAAGGTTAGCTGTATTTTTGGTCATTGACTTCAATTCATTAGTTCAATCAATCCCTAAAAGAAATTCATTTTTGTCCATTTTCTTTTTAGGTATATTGCATTTTGATTACATCGTTATATTTCAACAAAAGTTTTTAAACTATTATTTATTAGAAACTAAGCAAAACTTTATTAAAGAAACAGACAGCTCCTCAAGCACAAGGTGTGCTAAAGATAACTGTTAATGCAAATTACATAAATGTTCGGCCACAACCAGCCGAAGCAGAAAAAAAAAATTACACTATTGCTTGAAGACAATATAATGGATTTAGCCTCCAATAGGGATAATCAAAATCGAACAAGACATAGTGCGATTTCAACCACCAATACGTTTGGAGCTTCACCTTTTCTGCAAGCACCACAAGATGATTTGACTTGTTTTGGAAAATTCTTTTATTACGGTCTTTCCAAACAACTAAAATCACCAAAATCCAGATAATAGTAAACACAGTCCTTGAATTTTTGGAAAAGCCTCGAATACTGAGAAACTGATAAGAATGAGTGCAAATATTGCCATTAAAAACCGAATCAATTCCTAACCAATTTGAAACCAAGAGCCAAATGCAACTGTATACATCACGTCGTAAAAAACAAGTGGTCTATGTCTTCGAGTTCATCACACAGGGCCGCACATGTAAGTTGAGAAGCATCAATAGCATCTCGCTTATACAAATTATCCTTAGTCGGATGTCTGTTCATGACTAAGCGCCAAACAAAAAGATTCACCTTCAGAGGAACCGCTTTGAGCCACAAGAAACTATCAAAACCTTGATTGAGGTTGGTATCACTTGCTGTCAAATAAGAGTATGTTGATCTAACTGTGTAACACTGAGATGTATGGAGCTTCCACACCCACTTGTCGATCTTGCCAACCTACAAAACACAAGAAGACACCCGCCCCACACACTCCAAGACCAGTAACCTCCTACGCCACTTCCACGCCTCACCTCCAACCCCCCACCCTAACTCAAACATCTCCGACACCGTATCTAGTTTATTGTCTGCAAGGTAGTAAAGCCTATCAAAGGATCTTGCTAGAGGACAATTATCCAGCCACGGGTCCACCCAAAACAAAGTATCCCGACCAACCCCCACCCTCCTAATAATGTTATCTGTCAACCAACCAGTATCGACAAGACCCACTCCCCTCCTGATTTGGTTTAGGTTGCGCCACCAAACCGAACCTACTCCCTCCCCAAACCGCACCCTGCCCCCTCCTCGCCATACTTAGCTCGAATAACAACATTCCACAAGCTCCCCCTCTCCTCCAATAACCTCCACACCCATTTGCCTAAAAGAGAAATATTAAATTCATTCAACCTCTTCACCCCTAGACCTCCATTCTCTATTTGTAAGCAAATATTATCCCATTTAATCCAAGAAATTTTCCTCACATCCTCACCACCCTCCCAAAAAAATTTAGAAAAAATAGAACCAAGGGAAGAAATAATACCTGAGGGAGCTTTGAAGAAGGAAAGGAAATAAATCGGAACGGAAGACAGAACAGACTTAAGTAGAACCAACCGACCACCCAAAGATAGATTTTTACACTTCCATCCGGACAACCGATTACGGATCCTATCAACTAACGGACACCAAAATTGATGCTTCCGGGGATCACCACCAATAGGTAGCCCCAAATGAAGAAATTATATAATCTCATTTAAACTATTAAATTATATAATCTCATTTATTAGTCAACAAATACACATTTTCTAGTAATAAAAAAAATCACATTTTCTTACTTTTTTGCATAATCACACGTCATAGATGAGAGATATGATGCTTGTATAGGGCAAACTGTATGAGTAATAGCCATCCATTTTTCTTATCCTCCAACAGAGGTACCTACTAAAAGTTGCGGTTTAGGACAACATCATAAAAAATATAAAAAAAATAAAAAAGACAACCGCATCAAGAGGGTCAACTATCTAATTAGGTAAGCAACCCCGTCAAAAATAATTTTAGTGGTTAATTAGTTAGATGAATAAATACAGGCCCCCAACCCCATTATAATATACCTAGTAGATCTTATTAGCTGGATATGTTATGGTATTATTTCCTTGAAAACATATTTAAATATCTAAGCAGTGAGAAGTGATTAATAAAACACTATATGTAGAGTTGTTAAAAAAAACTATATATGTAGAGAACTTTTACGGTTAAATTTTAGGGTTAAATATATTTTTATTCTCTTTAAAATTTACCTATTTTTTTAGTCATTGTTCTCGCTTCTTAGTCCCGACTAACACTAACATCATATACAAACAATTAATATTTGTTAGTATTGAGAAATATTTTTGACACAATCTAATTGCAACACCAAATATTTATCAGATTTTCTACTTTTATATAATTTTTCTCCTAGCTCAGGCCATTTTTCTCTCTTATAGCACGAGTTCAACATCAACACTCATTTATATACAGTATTAATTTTTGTGTGTTTAATTAATATAGTTGTTTAGAATTCTGTAGGATGAAAAAATTACATAATATTTTTCCTAATATGATGTCATATTAGGTACTGCCTCCTTTTGTAAATAAAAATGGTACTACCTATTTTTTAAGTGTTGTGAATTCAACAAGTTCAAACAAATAACATTGACAATTAAAACTAGACACTCCAAGCAAATAGAGATTCAAACTAGAACAAATCTAGAATCTATTAAAAACAGATTTTTTTAACTCCCTATTTATAACAAATACAACATGATTTGAATCGACCTTTCTAAGGTTTGACCATGATTTGATTCATGTAAGAATGCAAACGTGAGAAGAAAAAAACACCGAGATGATTCGAATGACGAGGCTCCTGTGTGATTCGAATCAATGGGCTAGAATGCTACAAGAACCCCTTTTCAGCAATGTAGTATCCTAATTTTGTCCGGACAAATTCAAAAAAAAAAAAAAGAGGTTTAATAGCAGTTTTGATCTCCTAAGTATTAAGAGGTCGCGATTTTGATCCTCTAACAAGATAAAATACAATCCAGCTCCCTAAATACTACCCGTTTTGCAGTTTTGACCCCATGCTGATTTTGACCAATTCAACGTTGATGTGGACACCACCACGTGTGTAATTTTCAATTTAAAAATAAATAAAAATGTCATGTGTGTAATGCTTTAATTATTTTTGTTTTTCTTTTATTGTTTTCAATCATTATTAATGTCCTCCAAATAAATTCTAAAAAAAGGGACTTAAAATTTAGATTTTTTCGTCGAGAATGATCTAGAGAATAGGCCCGAACTTCTGGTTGTACTACAAAAGAAATAAGATGACAACATTAAGACAAGCTAAGATGGCATCATCAAAGCTAATCAAGATGACATCACATGGCAACTTGCTTCTAATAGCTTGACAATCTCCAAGCTTCAATTTTTGCTTGATCTCCAAGTGTCCCAACATCTATAAATAAGAGGAGTTTTGGAGAGAAAGTGAAGAAAAAAACAAGGAGGCTTTGGAAAGAAAGAAGAAAGTCTTCGGAGAGAGCTATATTTTCTTAGTGTTAAAATTATAGATTTGTGAGCATTTTATTTTAAGAGAGGAGAGTTGGAAACAACGATCTTCTCTTCACTTTGGGCAACGAATCACTTCTTCCATCTCGTTTTTTTATTATAACTTTGTTGTCGATAATTTGTTTTATTCATATACCTCTAATAATCGTGTTATAAACGATGAAGATAATCTTATTAGATATATTTTGTCATACTTTAATTTTAAAATTGACCGAACTAATAACTATATTGGTCGATTATTTCATATATAACATATTTTTCTACTCACAAATATAATTATAAACTAGCATTATAAGTATTGTTTAAGATAAGGGTGGGAAATGTTACGTGCATGTGTTTTTAAATTAACTTGTATTTAACCAATCAGGCAACCATATGCTTCACCCCGCACTGAGCGCCGGACTATTCGTTGAAGATAAAAGTATATCGAACCCATATGAAGTTTTACTATGAGCAGAATGTATCCATTAGTCAAATTATAGGTTCGATCAAGATTTGTTTCTCCAGAGTCCCAAAAGCAAGCATGACATCATTATGGACATAAAGTCCCAAAGTATGGAACCCCATAAATAGGCTGGCCCAACTTAAATGGGAGATGATAGCTTCTTTGTGCTCTAACATTCTTGCCAATTTTGAATGACTTGGACAATATTATTAATCTTCCTGATTGCTCTCTTTGGTTTCAAATATAATAAAAATTGGTCAAAGAAATTTTATGAATTTAGTCCAAATTTTAAACTAAAAATATAAAAAAAATATATTGGCTTTTGTTTATGTTTGAGATCAGAATAGTATTTTATGAGTTCCATAATATATGTCATTATAATAAAAAAAATTACCCCCTTTTATATATTGTTTTACAATGTGCTAAAGTATTAGTAATATTTCTTATCTTATTATGTGCTTCATTATTTAAGGTAAGGGTGGGAAATTTTACGTGCACGTGTTTTGAAATTAACTTGTATCTTTTGATCTTCTTGTAAATATTGTTTCGACTTTGTTGTGTTTTTTCTTAGTACACTTTGTGCTAGGAAAGACACTTCAATTTGATAATATATTCTATTTTAGCCTCTTCAAAAACAAAAAACAAAAACTTGTATCTTTTGAATGACTTAGACAATATTATTAATCTTCCTGATTACTCTTTTGGTTTCAAATATAATAAAAATTGGTTAAGAAAATTTTATGTATTTAGTTCAAATTTTAAACTAAAAATATAAAAAAATTTATTGACTTTTGTTTATGTTTGAGATCAAAGTAGTATTTTATGAGTTCCATAATATATGTCATTATAACCAAAAAAACATTATCTCCTTTTATGTATCGTTTTACAATGTGCTAAAATATTAATGTTTCTTATCTAATTATGTGCTTCATTGTTTGATTTTTTTTTCTTCACTTTTTTAAATTTCTCTTTTCCTTTCCATTAATGAAGTATAATTCCGTAAAGTAAATTTTAGTTTCTCATTCCCATAAAAAATTAATTACATTTCTTAATTTATATGAAATTGTCAAAATAACTTATAATTTATGATGGAAAGAGTAGTTGTCAATTTAGTAAAAACAATGCATTGTCTCTGTCATGTGAGATATGCCTACATGACGAAGCATACTTATTTAAGATTCTAATTTTTTTTATACCATTTAAGATTCTAATTTGGTTCACAATGTTTTTGTAATTATTGAGGGTCGATCCATGAATAAGATTCTCTAATTATAAACCTACCAAAAAAATTACTTTTATTAGATTTTATATAAAAAAAATAAAAAAAAAACTTCGTATATTGAAGTTGTTTTAAGCTTCAATTCACTTCTTGTTAAACATTATTGGACTGGCCCCGACATTATCCCACCATTTGGCTCCCCCTCCATCCATGCCATTGATCACATCATATACCATGGTTGTCTCAGATAGAATGATGAGATTGATGCTATGCTATGTCTCTGATATTATTCATTGAAATCGATTTAAGCCACCCATCATCTCACCTTGTGTATGCCAAATATATATCCATCATCTCATTGTAGATATTTATTCATGATCTCCCCCATTTCTGTAAAGTATTGCCACTTGACACATTGCATATCAATAATTTTCATCAAAAATTATGTTATTATTATATTATTATTACTCATGCATATATGTCTAAACACCCCATGTGTTTACACCTCCATGTACACATCATGTTAATAATATTATTATAAGGTACATTTGATATATCCAGCCAATCCTCCCCCACCCCAGTAACCCTCCAAAAATGGGAGTACTTGATTCAATTGCATTGTTGTTATTGATAGCCACGTCCAATACATCATGATGAATGGAGCAATTTGACACATGAGAAACCATTTTTTTTTTTTATTTCTTGCTGGAAAATTAAGGATCTATTCATTTCAATGTTTGCTGGCTGCAGTATGGAAGCTTTGGAGATACCACAGACGACAAATTCCATTTAATTGGTTTTAATGTCATTTGTCTATCATCTGGCTGGATCCTGTGGTCAAAAAGTTGTGGACCGGACCATTTTTAACAATTAACTTGCATCAATATTTCACAAAATTTTAAGAATATTATATTTCTCACCCTATGTCATACTCACGCATTCTGTAAAAAAGACTAAAATACTCTTCGGATTACGTAATTCGGACAAATACGAAATGCAACTACTTCGATATATTTGAATTATGTTATGTTATGTTTGAATAATTTTTAAAATTTATAGTTAGGTAACATTTGAATATTTTTATGGTTATGTTTGATTAATGTTATGTTTGGATAATTATGTTGTGTATTGTTATGTTATGAATTAATTTTTCTCTTTGAACATATGGTCAAAGGCATGATATGTTGTTTAGAAGCAAGTTAAATGCGTCAAAACATAGTTTCAGCCAAATCAGATGGCTTCTGCCTCTGTGCTGATGCAGTTGAGATTATATAATCCAGACAATGTTTACACATTCCGGATTATATAATCCGAAAACATACTTTTTCACCTCAAATGATGACTTTCAACGGGTGATTGTCACATTTCGAATTATATAATCCATAATGTGTAAACACTGTCCGGATTATATAATTTGAACTCGTCCAATGCATTTTGGCATCCAGAGCCTCAGGGGTGCTTCAAGCTCTAAAATGCACGAAATTGTCCGGATTACATAATCTAAAAGTAGTTCGGATTATGTAATCTAGACTAAGGGTGTTTTTGGAAGAAAAAAAATAGTGCGTGCTAGAATCTAGTAGGGTAGGAAAAGTAATAGTCAAATTTTAACTTAGTTGTGGCGATTTCCAATGGTTCTTTTTATACATTTTAAAAAATGAGAAATTATTGTTGTACACCCAAAACTCATTCAACATCATGAAAGAGATAAGAGTAGAAAGTGGTTTGATAGATGTGATAAGTAAATAATATAAAAGGAAGAGAGAGATATAGAAAAATGAATTGTTGAATAAATGTATAGAAATAAGGAGTGTTTAGATATAACTGTTGTATCTTTCAGGAAAATACAAGGGTTGTAAAAAAATTATATTTAAATTAGGAGAAACATACTCTTGTAATTATATACTTAAACTCAAGTCACATGGGATGATACATATTTACTCTTTTTTTTTTTTGTGGTGACCAGGGTTCGAACCCCAACCTTGCATATATTATGATTGTCCATACCAGCTGAGCTAAGCTCACGAGGACACATATTTACCTTATAAATACAGTGAATAGTGCAATTATAAGGTGGACGGATATCATCTCATGTTGTCCATGACATGTGTTCATGTAGCATTACTCTTCTGATATGGATTTCATACCATATTACTTAAATGTGTAGGCAAGCACAACGTGTTGGATACTTGAGTTTAATTTTTAGGGTTAATTATTGAAATTAACCCTGTAATATATATGAAATCTCAAAAATGACCTTGTAAAATGAAAAACACATATTCTGACTCTGTAGTTCGATATTCTTATTATTTATGACCCTGTAATATATGTGAGTTCCAAAAAAGCTACGTAGAGATTGAATTTTTTCCATGACTTTTTTGAGGCATGTTAAGAACGTTAAAATATAACTTTACACAAAAAAATTAGAAATTTCGACAAGTGACAAATTAATTATGAATTATTTTTAAAGCGTCAAAAATAAAACAACGAAAATCTCGACCTATAAATTGAATTTTGAGCTCATTGTTTGCACAAACATCCATAAAAATACATAAAAAGGATTTGCAAAGTTTCTTAGCATTTCAAAGACGTTTCAGTTTATTTTTATTTTTCAACCAAAGCGTGCAAAATTGAAATTGTGTTTCTAGTAAGCGTATACTCACAAGTCAAATTTCATTCCCTAATTTTGTAGACATGGTTAGAACATAATAAGAACTTTCACAATGAAATTTTGTAGTTTTTAAATGAGGGACAACTTAATTATAAATTTTAAAAAAAATTCTTAATTATGGAAAATAAAAATTCATACTTGCTTTGTCCCTAGTCGAAAAATCTAATCTTTAGTGTAAAGACAAATTTCAACGTTATTAACATGTCTCTAAAAAATCATGAAAAAAATTCAATCTCAATGTTGCCTTTTTTGCCTTCACGTATATTACAGGGTCATAAATAATAAGAATCTCGAATTACAAGGTCAAAATATGTATTTTTTATTTTACAAGATCATTTTTTTGACTTGTGTATATTGCAGGGTCAAATTCAATAATTAACCCTAATTTTTATACTTTCACCTTCGGCCAGTTAATTAGTTCTATCATTAACCTCTTCATATGATATACATATCGTTTTTTAGAGTTGATCCTACAATTTTGAAATCTAAAATCCGCTCCTATTTATAAGTTAATCTTGTAAGGATGAGTTAAGCCCTAACAAACTTAAACTTAACATGATACGTAAAAAAAAAAACTTAAACTTAACATGATATTAAGAGCTATATGACTTGCAATAAAGAAATGATCTTATTTCCGAATTTTGTTTTTCTCTTTTTGTTTTTTTTTTTAGAGAAAATATTGTTTCGGATTTCACCTTTTTTTTCTTTCTGATTTAAATTCTCTTTTCTATTCTTTTTTCTCTTTCGTTATGTGTCTATGATGGTTATTGAATGGAATATCATAGATGATGATCATGGCCATGGAAAGTCTCGTGGATTTGTGGTTTAGTGCAATGCAAGCTACGCGAAGCAAATGCGGCATGTTATGAAGGACAAAACTTCAAGCGATGTGGTAACCTGTGTGGTTATTGTATGTTTCGAAGATTCAAGAAGCATTAATTAGAGCAGATAAAATGTCATTTTGTTTTAAGTTTTTGGCGCATATAATGTTTTTTGTATTGATTTGCGTTGAACTTGGCTCATAGGTACGCACAAGTGGGCAGGGATGGTTCGTACTCGTGTGAGACCGTAGTATTAGACAAGTGTTGTACCTTGTAAATCTTAATCTTTTAGTGATGTTGTGAATTCGGACTCAAAACTCACACCAATGAAACTATGATGTGTGGAGTAAAGGAAAGTAGTAACCAATATCAAAGTAAATACAAGCAACAACAACAATAACAACACCTAGATCTAATCTAGGAATCAAAGTGAAAAGTACAAAACCACAAGCAAAAGATAAAGAGGGAAGAGAAACAAACACACCAAGAAATGTTTACCTAGTTGGTCCAATTTGACCTACTCTGGGGGAGAGATTGATCTCTCCAATCTACTATCAATGAGTTCTTACAAAGAGATACAAATGGGTTACAAGAAATTAGTTTCAACAAGCTCACAAAGAACAAACCTAATTTCTACTCATTTTCTCAATCTCATCAATGAACAACACACTCAATAATTTTCACTCACCCAAAGTGTTTACAAATTTTTCTCACCCTAAGAGAACCCTAATCAAAGACTCTCAACCCTAAAGTTATTACCTTTGATTTCCCAAGTTTTTCTCTCTTGAAGCTCTCTCTCAAAAATGAACTGAAATGCTTATATAATACACAGTGACAGACAAAATCACGTCGCACCTGAGAAAATCGTGCCACGATTATTGCGTACAACCCAAGGTACGACAACTTATCCAGAAATTGCGTCACGCCTGCATAAAATTGTGCCACGATTTTCCTTCAGCAGAAATCATCCATTCTGCTAGGAAATTTGTGTCGCGCCTGAGAAAATCGCGTCATGGTTTTGCCTTCAGCAGAAATCATCCATTCTGCCAGGAAAAGCACGGTACGCCTCCGAAAAGCGTGGTATGATTTTTAGCTTTCACAGCATCACAATTTGAAGTCAAATTCAACAAGTGATAATCATTCCAGAACTATACATGGGCACAATTGACCGAATTTTATTACCAAACTTCGTTTATCTATTGTTTGCGGTTGTCATTTAATTTCTCTTTCATAATTGGTTGTTGTTCTAACAATTCGTTTATGTTGGAGATTTATGAAGATCGCCAAAAATAACAACAAACCAATGATCTAAGATTACGAGATAAAAAATCACGTCTCCATAAAAAAGCTCAATGAATTGAGTATATGAGTCTTCTCTTTTATATATCCAACATATTTAATTCATTCATATGTTGATATGAGACTAATCACTCACACTTGAAACCAACAATCTTTCCTCAAGTGTGGACCTACGTCCAATACTTGCATCACTATTATTACCAACGTAACATGTCTCCCAACTACATTAACATGAAGACTTTCGTAGCAAGTCCAAACATTGAGATTCATTTTCGCTCTCCCACCAATTAAAACTTGGCCTCTGATACAACTTGTTGGGAGAGATCAATGGAGCTATGAGGGAAACAACAAGCTAATGATCCATGACTACCAATATATTTATACATTTATACCAAAAATCTCAAGACATTCGCATATGAGTCACCTCTCTTATATATCAAACATTTAACTCATTGCGAGACTAATCACTATCATAGGAACTCAACAATCTTCTCCTCAAGTGTCAGCTTCTCATATATTATACTTGTAGTGTCGTTACAACCAACAAAACACGCCTTGTGACTACATCTTTAAAAATAGTTCTTATTACAACAATCAAACACCATGGTTCCACTATTGCTCCCCTGTCAAGTCAAACTAGAGCTCTAATATCACTTGTTGGAGAATCTGGAGAGTACATCGAGAGCAATAGTAGGCCAATTATCTAGGACCACCAAGAGATCTAATACTGCATCTTCATCCAAAACCTTAAGTTATTACATATATATAAGTCATCTCTCGTATATATCAAACATTTAACACATTCATAGTCGATGTGCGATTACCACTCACATTTGAACTCAACCATTACACTATTGTCTCATTGTCGTTTGCCCGTTATTATCTTTGTTGTATGCTTCTATCACATAGTGGTTAAACATTTTTTATTCTCTTGGTGGTATTTTTTCCCTGATGATTAATATTTCTCAAGAACTTCAATTTTAGGAGATCATCAAATATCAAAATAGGCAAATGAGTCTTTCATGTGATCACATTAACATGAAATCAACATGTAGGCGTAGCATATTCTTTCGTATGATCACATTCATCCAATGCAAACAATGGTGAGTAAACATCTGGTTAAATTTTTTTCTTCTTTCTTTCATTGGAATACAAATGATTAGTCTCACGTGGTATAGCAATACTACTAGTTGTATTGGGCACATGCACGTTAAGTGCAGTAGCTAACACAGAAATTGGGTGGTGAAAGAAAGGAAAATAAGAGATATGATATCACATCATAGGAAGGAAAATTCATTCACGGATATACAAAATTACAAAAACTAAGAAAACTTTATAAAGTCTTTATCCCATCACGGACATGCAAACACCAATATTACAATACATCACAATCAGAGAGACAGTAGCTACTACTCTCACTCTGAATCATCCTTTTCTTTCTGTATTCTCTTAACAAACTTTCTCACATGGTTGCCAACCTGTACTCTTTCCCCACTTTCCTTTACCATCTTTTATCTTTTCCTTGTACTTTGCGGTACATATTTGACATTGTTTTGATCACTTCTACGTGTTTTACCCATTGTTCTTTACACTTTCCTAGAAGCTTCATTTGGTTCAAAGCTAATTATATCTCATCTTAGTATGTGAAATGTTTTTAATAGGGTTTTCGAACTGCCTTAATATTACAAGTTTTAATTTGGTTGAGATAAATATTCATCTTAAACTTTTTATTAACATACAGTCTAGTCTTGTGTAGGGGTGTTCGCAGTGCGGTTTGGTTTGGTTTTGAGGATAAAAATCATCCGAACCGCAAGATAAAAAAACATGTGTTTTGGTTTTGTTCGGTTAACTTTAAAAATAAAATCCGAACCAAACCAAACCAATACGGTTTGGGTTGAATCGGTTAGTGCGGTTTTTTCGATACGATATAATTTTTGTTTTCAACGTTATAATCAAGTTAAAAAGCTGAAACACAACATATTTTCAACAATGTTTTAAATTTCATCAAACTTTACAATTTAATTTTCATTTTATTACAATGTTTCCAACAACATAGATCAAGATAAAAACGTGGACAAAAAGTAATCATATTTTGTAAGAAATGCAAAAGATTAAGATTTTATCATTTTCTAAAATGTCAAGTAGCACATAAATAAGTTTTTGGAATAAAAAGCAAAGAATGAACTTAATAAGAGAAAAAATATATCATTTTATAAAAAAATTCATTGAATTTATATGAGTATTGGTCTATGTGACATATGTTTAATTAATATTTTTCTTATGTTGCGGTATGGTTCGGTTTAGTTTGGTTGGTAAAATGAAAACCGCAAACCAAACCAAACCATGTGGTTGAGTAAGAAAATGATTCAATTACATCCGAACCAAATACAGTTTTTTGCGGTTTTGGTTTAAATTGGTTCGGTTTACGGTTTTTCTATTAGGTTGGTTCGGTTTTGAACACTCCTAATCTTGTGTAACATTGTTTCACTATGCCAGCTTTTTATGATAACCAACTTAAAACATTTTATATAATAATAATCATCTTTATCCTTTCTATTATTTGAATAGAAGTAAATCACATCACTTATTATTGTTTATATTTACTTTAATTAGTGATGATATGATTTGATATGTATTATCATTGGAGTACCTTTTATACTTTTTAAAATTTTTTATTTTTTTATACTTTTTCGAATTGATATTATCTTTGATTATAAAAAAAAATAATCACAAGACTTATCATTACAATCAATCCGATTTCTCGATCACAAATTGTCAATGCGACAGCAAACTATATATATTATCTGAGTCTTCTTATTTTCTGAGATATGTTTGGGAGATGGTTTTAGAAGGGAAGTATCTGGAGTGTTATGGCTATATTTTCATATATGTTTAAAATTTAAACAAAATTGAAATAAGAAAATAATTCAATGCAACCTAGTTTATTTTTAAAATATTATAGCTTCCTCATTCTTTTTTAAAAGCACTCCCCTCCCCACCCTCCAAAATTTTCAATCCAAACATACCTTATATGAACTCGATTCATTTCATAACCGGAAAAGGACTCAAATAAAATTTGAGTGGCCTCGCACATATTGTAATATAGAAGTCAAAATTTTATTTCATCCTTTAATTATAAATCATTTCAAAAGCAAAATTAAGGAGGGAAATTAGCGACCAAAAAAATAAAATTCCTTGGTCGCAAAATTTAGTGACGGAATTAGGGAGGGATTTCATGTTTTTCCTCATTAATTTTTGTTTTTTAGTAGTGTTTACTTTTTATCTTTAAATTATATAAACTAGCAAAAAGACGGACACGTGACGGACACTCATGTGCCCGTCCTTCCGCTCTTTTTATTGCGCTAACATTTGAAAATTATAAACGGTGTTTTTTCATGTAATTTTGATTTTGACTAAAACTAAAATTATAAATGTTTATTGCTTTCAAGTTGTAATAACAAATCAAACTAACCAAGATTATCTATTTCAACGACACCAACAATATAACAAAAAAATATAATGTAAATTCTTTTTTTAAATAACACCGACAACAATCTTTATT
>Ga0315914_1003140_pt1 | contig 25171 bp, 12 predicted proteins | sample MpolenodulesMG_FD_203920 | JGI IMG/M metagenome (GOLD analysis project Ga0315914, IMG submission 203920) | Medicago polymorpha root nodule microbial communities from Los Angeles, California, United States - elongated nodules | ecosystem: Host-associated > Plants > Roots > Nodule | place: USA... | reverse complement strand
GGGTCGGGAGTTAGTTTGAGGATAATGTCCGTAGGGTGGTCGGCGGAGGTAGTACCACTTATTTTTGGTTAGATAATTGGGTGGGGGGCGCCTCTAAGCATGCAATTCCCCTGCCTTTTTTGATCTGGCCGTTAATAAAGGGGTGACGGTGAGGGAGATGGAGAGGAATGGGTGGGGGGTTGGAGGTGCGGCGTGGGAGTGGAGAAGGCGTCTGTTGGCGTGGGAAGAGGATTCTGTTTTGGAATGTTCGTCCTTGTTGTGTAATATTGTTTTGCAGGATGACACTATTGATAGGTGGCGGTGGATTCTTGATCCCATTAACGATTATACTATTAAGGGGACATATCAATATCTTGTGATGCCTAACACATCTCTGTAGACTGGTTTTTTTTATGCTGCTTGGTTGAAACATGTTCCGTTAAAGGTTTCAGTGTTCGTTTGACATCTTCTACGCAACAGACTGCCCACCAAAGATAATCTTCTTTGTAGGCGAGTCCTCCAACATGACGATGTCGATTGTGTCGGACGGAGGGTGCGGTAATCCGGAGACCATGTGTCATCTATTCTTTCGATGTGACTTCTTTGGTAATTTGTGGCACCTATTTTATCAGTGGATTGGTATCAACTTCACACCTCCAGGTTCCGTCAGTGAACATCTTCATCAGTTCAATCATTTGGCGAGATTACCGCGGTTTACTTATTCTTTCCTCCAAGTGATCTGGCACGCAGGCTGCTGGGTTGTCTAGAAGGAAAGAAACAGCAGAATTTTTTCCAATACAACAGATATTTTGGAGCACTTATCGGAGAACGTTAAGTTTCTATCTTTTGTTTGGTTGAAAGGTAAAATGCTTCCATCCGCTTTCAGTTATACTGACTGGTGGCGGGATCCTTTATTATGTATGGGTATTACGGAGTAGTTTTTTCTTCCATTTAATTTCTTCTTTTGGATTGCCTTTTGCTTTGGCAACGGACCTTAACTTTGTAATTTGTAGGGTGATTCTATTATGCACACCTTGTGCGAGTTGAATCACTCTTGGTGATTAATTCCATTTTGATTTCTTAAAAAAAAAAAAAATTAAGTATAATAATGTTAATTTATTTTGTGTTGAGTTTAGAATAAGAGTGTTCATCATTAAGAATAAAAGTGTTTAATGCTAAGGAAAATACAAACAAGTGCACTTAATTTATTTTATGTTAGGATTTGCATATTCAACATATTGAAACATCAAAAAACTTTTTTTTAACATCAAAATTATCAATTATTTCCATTTTTAAATCCTTAACATTTAACAAGTGCCCTTAGTAAGACCCATATACTAATGTATGTCTTAAAAAAAGCAAGGACCATTCAATATATTTTGTCTGCTGAGTATGTGTAGTATACAATGCGTCAGATACCATACACAATATTGTTCGATGAATAACTACTCTAGTATGTTGACATAATGTGAAACACGAATTTAGTATTGGTACAAAAGTAGCTTTGAACATTTGGAAACCCACCAGAAGGATTCTAGAATGTATTGGCATCAAGGATTAAACATCATATGGTTGATTAACTATTTGTTGACACAAGTGAAACACAAATAGTAAGCCTTGATAGTCTTGAATATTAAAGTACCATCAAGGAGTCAAACGCCTTTTGATTCTCCCATAATTTGTTGACGTAAATGCAGTTATTAGAATATAAAATATTCATTGTATAAATTATTAATATATTACAAATATATTAATAATTTATACAATGAATATTTTATTATATTCTAATAGCAATATTTCATTGTTATTACGGGACTAGATGTAGCTATTAGTTGGAACCAGATTGTTTCAATTTTCCCCTCATGTTTTCTCAAGTATCCAATCTTAACCATTAATAAACTTTTCTTCATTTTTTTAAAATCGAAAATACCTCTCATTTTATATATTAAAGATCTATATCTTTCACGTTATTTCCTCAAGTTTTTTCTAACATGTGTGAATCCTAATCCCTATTAGTTGGATTGTTAACTAGTACACCTTATTTTTATACTCTGTTTAGAGTAAAGCTTACTCCTTATTAGTTGCATTGTTAACTAGTACTCCCTACTATCAACCACGTATTGAAGTCTATATCCTCTTCGTTGAGTTATAGACTTCAATTAAGAGCAATCATATTTATTGTATTGAAGTCATATTTAAATTAACTTTGATAAATAATTATTCTTTATACTATTTCTCATAAGGAGAATGATATGTGCAGCGAAAAATTTCACGCGAAATCATCTCGATCCCGTGCATTTCAGCTTTCAAATGTTTTAATCGACTAACCATTACCCCATCTAGCGTGTATTCGGGCCAGAAAAAACTTTAAGTGGTTAAACTTATTTCACTATGCAATCGTGACACAATTGCCCGCGATGCATGGCACTCCTCTTCTCACAAAAGAAAGAAAATGGTTGAAAATGCATATTTATTATCTCATGTTCAAAAACTTAATTAAACGAGTTGTATAATAATACAAGAGGTATATACGAATAATATTTTTCTTGGCTTTAACTTGTGAAGAAGGTAATAAAGAAAGTAAGGTACAAAAAAAAAATGTGGTTTGATAAGCACTAAAAAAATATCCAAATTGGGGCCTGATGGGTGAGGAGGGAACAAGAGAGGTGGATGCCACCAAGCAAGTAGCTACGTGAGAATAAGGGGGGGCAGGAAAATAATACAAGACAACACAAGATCTACAACGTATACTAATAACAATGTTAGTGCGTGTGAAAAAGATGCTCAAAAGACTTTTGTTTAGTCACTAACTTAAACTATTGATACATGCATATGTCACCTTCAAGAATGTAACTAAACAATGAGAAGAAAAGAAAGAAAAGATAAAAAGACACACATTTATGAAAGGGGACCATATAGTGAAAGATTGAAAATGGGTCCACAACATTTAGTGTTATCACATGAGGCCAACCCAGATGGAGGTGGTTCTAGTTCAGAATTGTGTTGTTTCATTGATGTCATAGATTCAAAAGTAGGGGGCGGAATTCATATATATGGTCTTGACTAAGACAACACCTTTATCTCTTATTTGTTTTGGTTTTAGACGCAAAGTTAGGAGAATTGTCCACAAATATTGCCTTGTCTTTATTTTTGTTACTAAGACAATGGGACCACTTTTAAGTGTCCCCCTTTCACAACCCTATTTAGCTGACTTATTTGACTTATTTGATCATGCATAAGAAGGTGACATAACTTTTCCACAATGATGTATATCAAGTATAATTCTTTGCCAACCAATATTGATAGAGTGAGTGAAAATATTTTACTCATAGTTTGATTTGAAGAACCTAAATGCGTTTAAGCTTTATTACTACCAAATAAAGACATTTAATTTGCTACCACTCTATAAATCTTGAGATTTCTTTCAAACTATGGTAAATCTTAGGGATTCAACTCGTCTAAATTTTTCATTACAAAAAAATCCTCATTTCATGGATAAATGTATAAGTATCTCTGATTTAAAGTTTGAGTTTTGCTTTAATGGATTTCGAAAACTGGTCTAAATTCTTATATATGAAAAGAAGTGTGTGGTTAATTTGAAAGAAAAAATTAATAGAGTATATATGTATAGATGGATATGAAAAATCACAAGATTATGATTTGTGAACTAATATGATTTTGATTAGGTGTTTTGCATTTAAACTTTTAAAAATATTATGATAATGTTGCAAAATTCAAGTATTAAAGAAGAAGATTGTATATCAACATGGGTTGGTTATGGCATAAAGGACTAGACCTTCACAAATTTGAATATTGTTTGGAAGAATTGTCCATATTTAGTATCTAATGATGTCTCAAATAGAATTACATATATTAGTGAAAGGAAAGTATGAAAGCAAAAAAAAAAAGAAGATGTAATTATCTGTTTTTGACTCTCTCATGCATAGCAATACAAAGATTAAAACACATAGAGGTCGAGTAACTGCACCATAGCGGGTAAAAGTTGTGAAAAGATTTGATATACTATAGCGTAAGTTCAAACTCACAATACTTCTATTTAGGGTTTAGGCTCTTTGAAAAAGAAAGAGAGAATCTACATAACTGCAATCTAGGTTTGCTTGTATTGCGAAAGTTCAATATGAATATTGATTAGTGTTAAAAAGAAAGTGTTCATATAACACGCCTCTTGACTATAATCAAAACTAATTTTAACTAGTTTATTTAACTACAAAGAATTTTGTAGCTATATATGACACATTTATTAAATGGTCTGTCAAATAGTTCTGGAGTGACCACTATACATGTTTCGTTAGCTCTCACCTACCAGGAACTGAGTATGATTCATTAGTCATTCACAAAACTTAATATGGAAAAGGAAATCACTCTATCAGACCCCTACAAAGGAGAAACTATATTGCTCGTTATAATTAATTTGTTCTGTTTTTCAGTGTCGGCTTGGCTTCTTCTATGACATCACAAAGCAATTTCGATCATATTTTATACGCTCCATACCATAACAATTGTCAAATTTACTAAAACAACTGTCTTGTAATAATTGCTATGTTTGAGTTGAGTTTTCAATGAAATATTATTTAACTACGACTAATGTGCACGGATAATACTTGGATAACATTGTGATTGGTAACATTAGTGATATTGATCAACCACAATGTCACACGTGTACAAAGAAATAAAAAAATATATGAAAGAGAAAGAAGAAAGACACTTGTGACATTGTGGTTGGTCAATGTCACAATGTCACCAACCACAATGTCACCCAAGTGTTACCGTAATGTACACTTATATAAGATTATAAGGATCTTTTCACGCTTAATTATCAGTTATGGCTTCCAAATCAGTTTTAAGTGTAACAATCTTAAATCTTTTGAGAGAAAGTTATGATATTCATTGAAGTCTTACTCGATTCGATAGATTAATGTCAATTCGCAGATGATATCTGATTAAAAAAAATTAATATTAACTATTTTTTATAATGATTAACTATTAAAATCTCTTGAGAAAGTTATGATATCCATTGAAGTCTTACTCGACTCGATAGATTAATATCTACTCACAAAAGATATCTGATTAAAAAAATTAATATTAACTATTTCTTATAATGATTAACTATTAAAATCTATTGAGAGAAAGTTAGGCTATCCATTGAATTTTTACTCGACTCGGTAGATTAATGTCCACTCGAATATGATATCTTATTAAAAAAATTAATATTGACTATTTTTTATAATGATTAACTATATTTTTATGCAATTTTAACTCTACACTTATAATAATGATAATCAACCAATAGTTAACGAAGTTAATTTAGTAAAGTTGTTATTCTCTTTTCTTGTGTTTATAACTTTTCCTTAATTTATGTTAAATGATCCAATGTGCAAATTTTTTTTAATGATATTGTAACAAAAAATTTAGAACGGAAGAAGAATGTCAACTACACTTGCTCGATGCATCCAATACACATAGTTCTTGGTTACCTCGTGCTAATATCTACATCCATAAAACTAGTTAATAATGTACGATCCCAAATAACAGTTGACTACAGTGTACCTGCGAATGACAGTTAACTGTTGTTGGAGGTATTTTCGCCAGTTTGGGGTGTATGAGAGCAAATCAGGTTGTCTATAGAACAATTTTCTTGCGGACAATTAGGAAGTTCAAACCCAAATATATAGCATTGGTATTCTAGGGCCATCTAATACACCCTTTATAGACAATCTTAATTTTTCTTTGAAAATTTCTAATTACACCCTTATAAATACCGGTTACAACCTGATGGGACCAAAATAGACTTAAAATAAAATAAATTTTTCATTATATCCAAATTCTTTCATTTGTTTATCTCATTCATAGAAAGTGTCGTTTAAGTGCTCATAAACTTAGTTTACATAGCCTACGTAGACCCAGTTTATATAAATTATGTGAACTTAATTTACGTATTCTACGTAATTTTGGTTTATATGAACAAGAACAATTTCGGTATTATCATTTAATTTAATTTTAGTAAACACTGGTTGTATTTTTGAGGTGTGACTACAAATTATATATTTTTTTCAACACATTAGTCTAAGTGAATCCACACAAGTGAGTTTGACACCGGATCTTCACCATAAACATTAGGGTATTATGTATATAGGTCATATCACTTATATGTTGTTCAACATATGTTCCTGCATCCAATGTGGAATTTTAACTCACATTTGGCACATTAACATTTCACCCACAGGTATGAGACTCTTCATATCTGAGATCAACCACTCATACTTCCCCCACAAAGTCGAACTGGGCTATGATCCAATCGTTGGACTTTATAGAGTATTACTTTTCCCACCCTAGAGGATTCTCGCGCGCTTTGCGTTTTTTTCAAAAATGCCCTTGTGCAGTCCGGATTTTAAAATCCGGATTCATGTTTACTATTTCGGATTTTATAATCCGGACAATTTTTATGTATAATCAGCCATCAGACTCTCCCACATTTCAGCAGTTTTGAGTTTTGCTTTTAAAAACAACAAAAAAAACTAAGTATAAAATGCTAAAAATCTGTCAAATAAAATCATAAAAATACCACCAAAAAATTCTAAAAATCAAATAAAACTAGTGCAAATTTTTTTGAATTTTTCTGAGAATATGAACAATTAAAAAAAATGAAAAATGGGTCTAAACGATGGAATTTTGGATTTTGAGGGGCGTAGTCCCGTAAGAAGCCCCTTTTAAGGAAATCATGGTCCTTGAATTTTTTCTGATTTTTTGAGAAAGTTTCAGAGCAATCCGATCAAGTAGCCCGAAAACCCGATTTTTGACTAAGAACAGGTAACAATGACCCAAAACAAAAGGATAAGAGTTAGGAAGATTAATATTGTCCCTAAAATGGCTATACATGTTACAAACATGTTTAGGATTTGTGCTGATACAGTTCGAATTTGTTTTACCTTGAAAAGGGGTGTTTAGGGGGTTTTCGGATTATGTAATCCGGAAACATCATGTAACGCGCCCTATTTTTGAAGTTTTCGGATTACAAAATCCGGAAAAATCCGTAACTCCACTTTTCATCCTATAACAAAGGAAAACACCATTCTGAATTATGAAATCTGGAAACCTCAAGGACATTTTTGAAAAAAACGCAGGACGTGCGAGAATCCTATAGGGTGGGAAAAGTAATACTCTTTTTTAAGGGAGCCAATATTGGTTGGATCAATCTATTGGATAAGAGCTGTCACACAAATAAAAATGATACCACATTTTCATCTATTGTTGTTAGTGAGGAAATTTCCCATGATTGTTAAAAGAAATATAATTAAATCAATCCTAAAATATTGCAAAGTATGAATAAGTGATATGACTAATGTATTTGTCCTATGTAAGACTTCGATGTGCTATCAAAGTTTTGTTCTTATTTCTTCTATTGGTTTGCCTTTGGTTTTCTTAATTTTATATTTTGCGACAAGTTTTAATGGCTTGGAAATAATATAGAGCATGTGTACTAGTTTATGTAAATTGTGTTAGCACTGGAAAAGATTTAATGTCTTTATCAAACCACCCCCATAAATTTCAATCATGTTTCATGTATATTCATCTTTTCGTAAATAGATGAGTATGCATCACAAAATTAAGTAAGTATATATTAAGTAATTATATGTTAAAGAAGTGCATATATCATGTTATCTATCTTACATTTTTTATTAAGTTCGATTTTTTTATATCAAGTAGATGTATGATTTTTTTTATGGGAATGTATGATATTTCTTTTAATTCTAATAATTTTGACCAAGGTATATCAAGAAAAATTAAACCAACATTGATGTTGAAAAACATATTGTTTGAGTTTTTTTTTAAAGAAGTTAAATTAGCCTATCTAAATTGCACATGGGAGAATCAAATTTGATACCTTAAAGAGAAACACAGTCTCAGATCCCAAACCAATAAAAAAAGTAAACAAGAGTGCCCGTTTGTACGCTTGTAGGTTTCAATGTTCACAAAAATTTTAGATAACCATTTGTTAAAATTTATTGTTCTTCTGGCATATATAATTACATGCAACTCCTTTTATCAATAATTGTTAAAAAGTTTAGACATGCGATTAACTCATGAATATTTTAAAAGTATTGCCCTATCCTACTTTAGACATACGATGATTCAGGTTGCTAGGGTATTAACATTTTGTTACGAAGTTAAAAACATTCCTCTATCACACTATCTATAATTCTATGCCATAAAATTATAAATTCTTATTTTTGTTTGATATTTTTTCTCTACATTTTGTCCACAAGGTTCTGGAAAGAAGGCGATAAACCCTTTCAAGAGTCTAAACATTGTCCTCACGTTTTTGTTTCACTGCTTGATTACATTTTCACTTCATTGGTTTTTACATTTTAATTTTATTTGTTTTTACATTTTGACTTCATTGATTTTTACTAAGGGTGACAATTTGATCCATCAAATCCATATCCATCCGGTCCATCCACTATAAAATCTATCTGATCCATCCGTCAAACAATTTATTTTTAATGGATTGGATTCAATCAATCTATTAAAAAATATGGATGGATCCAATTCATCCAACTTATTTTAAAGATCCAACGGATCATTTTTTATTGGTTATTTTAAATTCAATTTATTCGAAACTGCTTATTTATGCAAAATAGCTTATTATGATCTCTTTTTAAAAAACAGCTTATTCAAAACAACTTATTTATGCAAAACAACTTATTGAGATCTTTTTTTAAAAAACAACTTATTCAAAACAACTTATTTATCCAAAACAGCTTATTTATGCAAAACAACTTATTCGTAATAAGCTATTTTGCATAAATAAGTTTTTTTGAATAAGTTGTTTTTTAAAAGAGATCCTTATAAGCTGTTTTGAATAAACTGTTTTTTAAAAAGAGATCCTAATAAGCTGTTTTGCATAAGTAAGTTGTTGTGAATAAGTTGTTTTTTAAAAAGAGAACTTAATAAGTTGTTTTTTTTGCATAAATAAGCTGTTTTGAATAAGCTATTTTTTAAAAAAAGAGGTTGTAAAAAGTTGTTTTGCATAAATAAGCTGTTTTGAATAAGTTATTTTGAAAAAACAGATCCTAATAAGTTGTTTTGCATAAATAAGTTGTTTTTTAAAAAGAGATCCTAATAAGTTGTTTTGCATAAATAAGCTTTTTCGAATAAGTTGTTTTGAAAAAAGAGATCTTGATAAGCTGTTTTGCATAAATAAGTTGTTTTGAATAAGTTGTTTTGAAAAAAGAGATCTTGATAAGCTGTTTTGTATAAATAAGTTGTTTTGAATAAGTTGTTTTTTAAAAAGAGATCATAATAAGTTGTTTTGCATAAATAAGTTGTTTTGCATAAATAAGCTGTTTTGAATAAGTTATTTTGAAAAAAGAGATTTCAATAAGCTGTTTTGCATAAATAAGCTGTTTCAAATAAGTTATTTTGAAAAAAGAGGTCATAATAAGTTGTTTTTGCATAAATAAGCTGTTTTGCATAAAATAAGCTTTTTTTAATAAATTTTTTTTTATTAAACAATTGATAAAGATAAATTGTTTTTCATAAAAAATTATTCATTTTGTTATTTTATTTTATGAAATTAAAAAATAATGGATGGATTGGACATTCATCCATTAAAAATATGAAGACAGTTGCTTTTTTGACATCAAGAATGTCCTAATAACACATGGAAAATTCTAAAATGCCTCCATCGGTAATTAACTACCGAACCGGCAACGATTAACAACCGCTGGAAAATTGTTTTTTTTTGTTCTCTCTCATCCCTCCCAACAACCTCTTATTCTTCTTCTTTTTTCAACTGCTGCACCACAAGTTTAGTATCCAGACAATCAGTGATTAATATACGTTATTTCAAATTTGATGGAATCCGGTAATCAAATTGCATCACACAATCAGTAATTAATATACTATTTCAAATTGTTAATTAAATATGAAAAGAAAAATATCGTAAAAATGAATGAAAGCTTCTTTGTTGGTGGACGACCCACCTTGCTGCAAGGATTCCATAAAACCTTCACACTTCAATTCATGGGCCCCAAACGAATTTAAACAGGAGATAGAAGCATTTTAACCTTTCATTCTTATCACATCCTTGTTTTGCACTTAGTTGTTTTGCAGTTCCTATATTTCTAATCTTTTCAGACTTCATACTCCACGGTAGTTAACTACCGTTGGAGTTTTTTTTTTTTAATTTTTTTTTTTAAGCTGTGTTGGTATACAACGGTAGTTAATTACCGTCGGATCAAATCAGTGGTAGTTAACTACCGTGGGGCAAAAACGTCATTTACTTGTGTTCTTAGGAAGTTTTATATTTCAGAAAAGCAATTTTCAAATATGAAAATGGATGGATTGGATGAATTTTATTTTTAATGGATTGGATTGTTTTAAATGGATTTAGTGAATTGTAATGGGTTAACGGATTTTTTTTATCCATCTAAATCCATATCTATCCAAACCATCCATTTTGCCACCCCTAATTTTTACCTTCCTCCTCAAATATCTTGCAGTTCCGTCGTTTCCACACGGCTGCGGTGAAGTCTATCGAGATCAGCCCTAGCCCCTATGCAAATCTTTCACAGATCACACCATTCAAGTTCAGTATAAACAGGCGTGGTCGCTCTTTCGTTGTTCATAGTTTTGTAGAACTCTTCAAAAAAAGAAGAAAATCTCTAATCGCAAGTTTTGATATTTTTTAGAATAGTAAAAAAAAAAATGTAGGATGGATGTAGAAAGATGTAGAAAGAAGAAAATCTCTAATCGCTAGTTTTGTTTATGACGCTGCCTATCTTTCACTTTTTTAGTGATTTTTGTTTTGTTTCTCAAGTTGTGTCAAATGCACTACACACTGCAGTGAATCCAGAGATTGCAGGAATCAGTGGTTAAAAACTGGTTCAGTTCGGAATAATAATTCTTATGTGCAATGCCTTGATCATTCAGTTGTTTCAAGTGGAGTTAAAGGTTGCAAACAATTGGTTGGTGAAAAGTGAGAGTTAGAGGCACCAGTTAGTACTGATGGTGACATAAATCTTGATGTGGCTGACAATGGTAATGTTTGAAGATCAAGTTCATGCACATATCTAATTACTAATCTTCTTCAGACTTCTGATAGGGAAGATTTTCAATAGTTAATCTTTTTGCAACTCTTTTTTGAACCTTCTGTGGGCTAGTGAATCCATCAGGAAGGACTATGATCGAAAATGTCATCAGCTTAGACATCAATTTGCAAAATACCAAGGCACTCCAGCGATTGACAAGCCAAGGGCAATTGTGAAGGATCTGCACCTGCGAATAAGAGTGGATATTTATCCTGTTGATTCAATATCTAAAAGAATCGGAAAAAACGAGGGATGAAGAGTTGTATCTGCAACTTATGAAATTAACAGAAGGGTGTGCAAAGAGTTCTAGACTTTATATTTATACATCACCTTGAAGCTTTACTATCTATAGTCTATCTTTAAACAACTATATAGTATATTCTCTGTCAGTTGTAATAAAGCTATACCTACTATTGATTTATCAGCTATGCTTGAATGTCATAATGCCCAATACATCACCAACTCCTTGGCATATCGTTCAAGGAACACAAATCTTTAGAAAGCAACCAATGATATCACCAAGAGGTAGTTAGAATCCACAACTTGTTCTCCATAAACTGCAAACTAACACTCTGATTGTTAACCCGGCAAAAGACCAAACGGCAGCAAGAATATGAGAGAACAGCAGGTACACAGAAAAGGAACCGAAGGAATCAATGGCATAATCCAACTCAACCAAAATAGATTGACAATCTATGAACTATCAACAACATAGATGCAGAAATTGAAAGGCTAAATTGCTACGCTATCCAAAACTTCAATCTTTTGACTCAAAGCCAAAACCAACAAGATATTTTCTCATACACACTAAAGGGTTGCATTATGCTAAAATATATTGCTAAGTGATTCATAAACAATTTTTGCTATGCTAAATTGCATTGCTTATTAGGTTGAACTGCAACCTCATAACCAATGTACTAACAAAAATCAGTTTGTAAAGCCACCTGCCCAAGAATCATCTCCATTCTAAAATTGAGATTAAGAGTCTCCTTTAGAATTTGATGGTTTTTCCTCTCCAATTCTGCTGAAATTAAAAACAGGATTTATGCCAAAATCACAAGGACCAAAACTCATTTGGCATTTTCTTTATTAGTTGGCTTTACTATCTATATTCTATTAAACAAATGAGTTTTAGATCACCAACAACACATACCAAGAACAGAAAAGTATAAAAACAATAATTTGTTTTTCAGCACTTATTCTTTTTCCTAATAAATTATGACCTTTATTTTACAATCACATAGAACCTATGAAGCACGGACACTTCTTGGATTAGGTGTGTCCCGATGTCGGACACGCGTCGGTGTTTGACACAGACACCGACATGACACCTATGATTACACTGAATTATGTCATTTTCTCAAATTATTATATGTGTCGGTGTCGGTGTCAGTGTCTATGTCCGTGCTTCATAGCATAGAACCGCATCATCTGAAATAGTGAGAATTCAGAGAGATGCAAATGCAACAATCTCTGTCTATTGGAGAGAAAGAAACGGATCTAGTACATTGAGAATGCTATCAAAATTCTTCCCCTTTTCTTCTTCTTCAGAAAAAAAAAAGTCTACCCTATTTCTTCTCTCAATCCCACACTCTTTTTATGTTATGTTCTTCCTTACCTCTTGAAAACCAACTTTTTGATGATCTCTTAGGCCATGTAATGTTCGTCGTAGATGGTGAGGCATGGTCGAAAAGGAATATGTCATTTTGGAAATGCAAAACATATCACAGAGGTTCTCTTTATACAATATTTCCAAGTTCTTGTTTGGATTAGACCCTTGTTGTTGTCTAGATCCATCTTCCACCTTCAAATTTTGAAGCGTTGTTTAAACATTGAGCAGTTTCAACATTGAACTATTCAATGTTAAAAAAATGTTGGCTTCAACCTCCACCACTAATAGTGACACCGTTATTGCTCATTCAGCGGCTGAGAGCTTGGAACACAGACACATCTTCGAGATATGAAGCTAGAAAATTTGGTTTCAATTGGATGATTTTGAGGTATTTAGTTCATGGGAGCTTCTACGGTGCAGTCAGGAAATTGACTTTTTTGAAAAAGTTAATTTTGACTTTAATGTTTGATTCATTTTTAAACTGTTGATAGATTAATGATCAATAGTAATTCATCTAGTAATGCTTGCAACATCTTGGACTTACAAGTACTATGCAAACAGAGTTGATGATATTATGTGATAGTCTTAAGTGTTATACTTTGTGGGGTGTTATGCTTATAACAAAGTAGGATAAAATTAGATTAAGTATAGTCTTATTAATCTGATGAATTGATGATACTATGAGGACTGAACTTTTGATGTCATTGTACAAACAGTAGGGTATTACTCATTACATTTGTGATGTTATAGTGTTAACTTTACTAAAAAAGTCATTTTCATGACTTCACCATAGAATTTTCCTTAGTTCATAGATGAATATTAAAATAAATTATTTTTATGAGAGAAAATTATTTATAGTATATTTGGAATGACATCAATTAATCCAAAATCACGTTGAGAATTCACGGCAGGGAAGAAGCTTGGTGTATTAGCTTTAGAATTGGGTTTCCAAAGGCATTTCCAAATACACACGCTTAGTTTATTACGGTTTGCACTTTCACACATTCATATTGTGGTGTTGTTTTTTTGAAGAGGATATCGCATCGTGACATAGTATGCTTCTTGCCCAATTTAACTTTTTTCCTTACTGAATTGAGTTTCATTTTAATTAAATAATATGAATGACTTGTTATATTTGATATGGGACAATTCTTTCACAATTATCCTATTATATTATATATGTATATATATTTGTAACTAGTTTACTTTAATTTAATTTTAATTTTATTTTTATTGTTGGTTTTTTTTATGTCACTTCGTTGATGGGATATTTAGTTTGATACAAGTTAAATTATTGATGTATTTGTGATTTTGTTTAGAATATTTTTATGGTATAGCATAAGTATTTATTTCTTTAGATTAGTCAAAAATAAAGATATCATTTCTAATAGAGTTTAATTGATTGCAACATGAACACGTTGTTTTCTTTACTCAAGATGTGCAAATACAACCATTTTTTGTGACCATTTCTGGAAATTGACATCAGGAGATGATAATAATGGTGGCTATTGCAAGCCAGATAGAAGTTTATGTTGTTGTAGATAGGGTGCATTTAAGATGGGAAAGTTAAAGATTTTCCCATCATAGTCTGGTTGTATTTGTAGCCGTTGATATGATAATTTTTTTAGTGAGCGGTTGAAATGAAATAAATGCAACCGGTTGAATACATTTTTTGTCACGTTTTGTTACAAAAAATGTCATTCAAATTTTGAAACTATTTTTGAAGGGGATTCATCAGCAGAGATGACAATGGAAATGGCAATGGGTACCGTTTGGGTAAGGTACTATAGTATCAATCCTCATACCCGCATTTATAAAAACTCATACTCGAGCTCATACCCTTGTGGATAACATGTTTGGTGTCCATTCCCAATCCCCATCCATTACCCACCCATCTAATGTGTGAGCGTAGGGCGGGCTGGGCACTAGAGTCCCCGTACCTGCGCTCATACCTATTCAAATTTACGGGTAATTATCCAAACCCACCTCAAAAATATGAGTATTTACCTGCCCATCGTGGGTATTTTGGGGTAGCAATTGAATTTAGGTTAAATTGCCATTCCTATTCGTCAGCAGTCTCCCAACACATTTTATAACGCTTATCACAATTCACGTTCAAACATATTGAGGCATTAAATAAATGCCTAGAGCAATACCTTTACTTCTTTACTCAAAGCCAACCAAAAACATGGCTAAGACTGTTCTTGTGGGTGTCATATTGGTATAATACATCCCTGCATCCATGCAATGTGGTTTATGGCCGCGACCCATCACATTGTAGTTAAGTATGAACATTCTATTAAGAAAATAAATAAAACTGCAACAAGTCTCCAATTACACAAGCAAGTCAATGTATAGACAATACATATGGATTCATAAGATATATTCATATGTATATCACCACTTATTATGTTTCAACAATATTTATATAGCTAGATAATCTCCCCCTTAAGCCTTATTTATATATATATATGTTGTATATCTAATAATCTTCTCGTGAATTGTTGTATATATAAATTTGAATAGTCTTTATAGCTACCCACCCATGTTCATATATATTTAAGAGGAAATGTTGTATATAATGAATAGTTTTAGCTCATTTATAGGGTTAATTAAGCATCCAAGGTGGAAGATGGGCGTTGCCATGGGTTTGACTTTCTTCATTATTTCCTTCATCATCTCTATCTTCAGGGGAACCTCTGCATCAAGTAATTGAGCATCTAAGTATTATAATATATATTCTGTTCATACAAATATTTGTTCATGATACATATTACAACCCAAAAATCATGGTTTGCTACTACAAAAATTTGAATTAACATGTAATATAACAGAAAACATCGAATTTGTGTCTAATAGAGAATAGTGTCATTCAATGTTAGAGACGATAAAGTTAGAGATAAAAAAAAAATTCCATCTCTAATTTTCTTCCTTAACTAAACTTTTTCTAGTTCTATCATTTTTTTATATGGTTCTATCTTTATTTATAAAACATAACTTATTTCCATTTTTAAGCAGACTATCTAGTATTAAGAATAGTTCAACTGCTATAACACGTACTTGGTAAAACTAATGAAGATGCAATATAAACATCCAAGGAAGCAAAATAAAAGGAGAATATGGCTATGAGACTTCAAGGGTTATTGAAACTAAAATATTATGAAGCAGATAAAGTTCTAGGATTAGGGCATGTCCTGGTGTCGGACATACGTTGGTGTCTGATAATTACATGACTGATAATTACATGACACTAATACATGAATTATGTCATTTACTCAAATTATTATCAGTGTCGACGTGTAGGTGTTCGTGTCTGTGTCCGTGCTTCATAGCTAAAATACACTAACCCAATATTCAGTGTCTCCAATGATTGAGGTGCAAGGACTGTGGAGACGATATTCATATCCTCATTTTGCTGCTCAAGTTGGGCAAGTGCCTTCTCTTTCTCCTTTATCTAGTTTTCACTCAAAATAATCATGTCAAGTTAGTTTCAATTAAGATTTATGCCAAACTACCGTCTACAAAGAGCTATTGACAAAAAAAAAACATTTGTATAACCTTTATTGTAAGCAATTTGTTTTTTTCTTGGAGGGCCTTATCCTGCATTGAATAAAAAATTAATTGTTGATAGACAATGACAAATTTTATAGTGATATGTGATAGATGATCTAGTGAATGTTTTAAGGGTTTATATAACAAAAGTATAAATTTGTATTTAAAATTACTATGACACAATCAGACATTACAATTATCCTTATTATTTTTTTTAAACAACAATTTTATTACGCATAATCTGTACAAGAAGCGCAATGGCCAGCAAAAACAACAATACAAAAATAAACAGGATGTCGTATATAGGCAGAACACCCCAACCAAAAAACCACCAAAAACCAGAAAAAGGGTGGCGCAAACAGCAGACCAGAAAACACAAACAGGCCTCATAAACAGAAAAGACTTCCCTCCCAGGCCAGTAACAAAAAAGGCCCAGGAAGAAAAATACTTCCAGCACCCCCTAAGACAACAGCGCTACTAAAGATAGCAGAACGGGAAAATAAACCAACAAACGCTGTGAACCCAGAGAGCACAGTACAGCACAGCCCAAACTTGAGCAGGTTATTCTAAAACTATATATTTTTATAATTACGCAAATTACACTAGAATAATTGATGATTCCATTGAAATAACTAATTTATTAATGGATTGCAAAAAAAGTAAAATTAAATAACTAAATTATATTGATTATATATAACCTTATTGTTGGGTATTGTTTATTGTTGCAAGCTAAAATTATTAGTCTCACATCAGATAAACCAAAGTGTATACAATGCTAATTAAAGAATTTGTGTGCCATTAGGCATACAATACCTGCTAAATATCACCTCAATCGGGTTGTAACTCCTGATCTAATTTTTTTAGCCAAATGAGCAATTTTTAGGTGTCTATTGTGCAATCATCTACCAACATCGCACCAAACCCAGACTCTTATTAGCCATGCGCATACAAAATTTAACATGGATCAGGCTGCTCGACATTCGTTCTTACGAAATTCTAACTGCTATCAATGCCTAGTTGACAACACAACTAGTCTGAGACAAAAGAAAAGAAAATGAAGAAATTAAAATCTGAAACTCCGTTTTTGACTTTAAGGATTAGGGTTTTCATTATTGAGCCCCCATCAATTTCTAAAAATCCATTTTATTGAGCTTATATATATTCTATTAGCTCAAACGAAGCTTGAGACTTTAGAGAAATCAGACTTTGCTACACTGACAAAGACGATGCTTCAATCACTAACCCAAGATTTTGAACTTTTGAGAATGAAAGTGTTACAATAAAAGAAATGAGAATGCATATGATGAAGCATGCGACAAGATCTTGACTCAATAAATGTGATTCTACATAAACCAAAAACATAGTCAAACTGAATTTCGATTTCAAAATGAAAGTAACTGGACTTACTTTTTTACTGAGCTCTGAAATGGATTCATACATGAGTTGGTTCTGCAAGTCACAGTTAAAGAATCAAAATAAGTTACATTCTAAGTTAAAACTTTATTGGAAAAATTTACATTCTTTTAATTACCTTCCTTGATCTAATCTGTTTGAGAGCAGAATCAAGTTGATGCTCCAAATGCTGAAGCTCTTTCATACTTAGGCCATCAAGTTCTTCACCCATAAAATTCCTTCAAAATAAATAATTATGCAACGTAAAAATTTGTTACATATATTTCATTAATTAGATTAGATGGAGAAATCCCCAGTTTACAACAACACTTATATACCTTTGATTTTTCTGAATGACTTCCAACCTTGTCTTCAACTTTGCATGTTCTATAATCCAATTTTCCTAAGAGAATAGTAAACAATTAAGTTAATATTCTAATAAGATACAGAATTTTGTAATACTTTTCTAGAATATTTATGAATTATTCTCAACAAGGAAGAATAACACAGAATTGATCATATGAACAAATTAGTAAATCAGTTGAATTAGTCGTTCTTTTGGCTGGATATCAAGATTTTACAAAAATAAAAATAAATAAATAAATAAGTTGAATTAAGAGCTCATTTGTTATAGTGTTTTTAAGAAAAAAAATCACTTTTTTAAAAATAAAAAAAAAATCACTTTTAAGAGTGTTGCATCCGTTTGTTAAAGTTTTTCAAAAATATCAGAATCTGAATAAAAAAAAATCTAAAAATAGCTTCAAATGAGTAGCTTCTCAAAAAATGGATTTTTTTTTATGAGGAGAGAGAAAATATGGTTTAAAAGATTGAACTAATTTTGGATCAAAAAATCCCTTTTATATAGTTGTATCCAAACAAACTAAATTATTTGTTTAAAAAAATGATTTTTATTATGTTAAGCAAACGCAAAATAGATTCTGATTTTTCATAAAATCTCTAAAATATAATCTCTAAATTATTTTATGTCAAAATCACTTTTATTTTAATTTGTAACAAATGGACCCTAAATAAGTAAAATTCTCTAAAATGGATAATCTCCAATTAAGACCAATTAATTATTAATAACAAATGAACCAATAAAATGAGTCAAAAATTGACTGGTATAGGAGTTGATGACCTACATTTTGTGGCTGATCATTTGCAACATGTTGCCTCTCTGCATATGAATACCTTTCATAGCGTTCTAGAATTTTTTCCATACTGTTGACAAAAGAAAATAAAAAGTTAGCTAAGATTGTACACATTGTTGGTAAGGTATGCCTCCTAATTAAAATGTAGATTGAATCATGCAACCATACATAACCGGTTTATAACTCCTTAAAAAAGGCTTTATAAAGTAAGGTATTCCCCCTACTTATAAACAAACTTTTTGATTGAATTAATGTTAGACTATTAAAATTGAGTGTGTTCTTAATCAATTAGCCTCCTAGGGAAACAAGTTTGGCAAAATTCCTAAGAGAATTAAAGAGAATAAGCCCAAAAGTTTGACTTGAGTTCTAAAAGTTCTGACAGGGAAGGATTACTTGCACAACAAGTATTTGACAGTTTGTTAGTTAGTTAGAGAATGGTTACTTATGCAATAAGTAATCATTAGATAGCTAGAATTAGTTAAGTGTTAGTAATCTTGTGCTCGTTACACATGATAGGCTAACATAGAGACACATTCAAGCTTCATGCTTGTTATAATCTTTCTATATATGAAGATTCATCATCTTCATCTTTGTTTTTCTCTGTTTTGATTGATCGTGTTTTCTTCACGATTTTCTCTTATTTCTTTACCCTTTTCATCATTTCTTGAGGATTTCTCTCTGATTCTTCATGTTTTTTGTTGATTCAATTGTGTTCTAATGCAATTTAGTTAGTTTATCTCTGTCCTTTGACGAATTCATCTGAATTCATTCAATTATTGTCTTCTCAATTTTTTCAAGTTCTCCTTTCTTCATCGCAACTTCTAAGATATAGAATACATTCATTCATCTTCTACCATGGTTCCTCGACAAATTCAACATTTCAAAGTCTGACACTGATTCAATTTTTTACGTCCATCCTAGTGAAGGACCGAATTCTCTCACCATTTCCCCAAAGCTTAATGGTTTGAAATACCACATGGAGTCACCCTATGCAACATGCATTGGGAGCCAAGAACAAATTGGCATTCATTGATGGCACTATTCCTATTCATGATCTTCTTGATCTCAATAGAGGTGCTTGAGAACGTTGCAATCACCTTATTCACTCTTGGATTCTTAGTTATGTTTCTGAGTCTATTGCTCAAACAATAGTTTTTCATGATAGTGCAATTTCTGTTTGGGATAATCTTAAGGAATGATTTGCTAAGGTACATTGTATTTGTATTGCTTCTTTAAGATCTACAATTAACAATCACAAACAAGGATAAGATATGTTTTGGAGTATTTCACTAAAATGGGACCCCTCTAGGATAAATTGAATTCTAATAGACTTGTCCCTAATTACACTTGTGTGCATCCTTGTCGTTGTGAATCCATTCGTGCTGGAAGACATTATCGCATTGAAGACTAGATTATTCATTTTTTTACTAGATTCATGTTCTTTTGATGGATCCTCTACCTTATCTCAACAAGGATTCTTCCCTAGTGGCAATAACATTATCATATATTTTTTTTTCCATTTTTAACTAGTCATATATGAAGGTCCATTCTTTTGCGTCTGGGCAAATGTCTTTCACAAAATCACCCTAATCTTCACCAGGGAAAAATTTCTTCCGCTGAACCTCTTTATCTCAAATTTTGTTGACACGATTTTACACTAAATAATTATTTTTTTCAACAAGACCATAATAGTAAGAATTCCTTTTTGAAGTGGAATATTAGACTATGCTGCAATCACATAGCATACTAAGAATTTTCTTACGAATTTGACACCTTACCAGTTTACTCCAGCGGAACAACGACGACGAACGAATGACTGAGATATGACTGTTGGACACTAGAATAACAAAATATTATCACACAACTAAAATAAAATACGATAAAGGAAAATATATTAAACACACAATATTTAAGTGGAAAGCCCTAGGCAAATAAGGGGAAAAAACAACGGACAATAATAGAAGAAATTCTACTAAGTGAAAGAAATTATAAAACCTCTCTCTATATACAAAGAGATACCAATTACTCTCTCTCTTGAAAATACAAACTAGCACTACGAGAAACTTAGGAGAAACTATTTTTTTTCTTCTTCTCATTCTCAACAAACTATAATACTTGTTATTTTGTTACTACTTGCTTTTTTTTCCCCCAAGTTTTCTTACGTGCAATAAGTCATTTATCTTCTATGCAATATACCAAGTGTGCAATATGTACTTGCTTTTCATGCATCTTGCAACTTGTCAATGAATGCAACTTTCTACTCAGCCACTTTGTATCACATGAGAACTTTGCATCACATCGAGTAGATACGTAAAGGAGCATGGCTACTATGTACTACATGCAATTATATTAATTTAGTCTATCTTTGGCTCTAGTAGTTCTATAGAAACTTTCAATACATGGTATAGAATCTGATGTTTCTAAACCCGTCTTTCTATCTTTAAAATATATAATTATATTAATTAAGCTTCAGCATGTTCCTAATTTTCTTTCTTTTTTTAGTGCAAAATGAGATCACAATTTAGACAAACTATATCCTAAGGTTTAAATCAAGACACACTATTGAATCTAATATGTATGCACCAACTTGTGATAGACGCCGGTGGTATACATATGAGATGTCCTTTCCCAAAGCTTCAACTGGTACGTATAAATGTCTTTTCTTTTAATTTACAACTCAAATTTTCAAGCTCTGCGTTTTCTCCATTTCAATTCTATCCGTATATGTTAAGGTGTCACAATTGAACCCTATCTGTGTTCATACAAATTTCAAGTTATAGTTAATGAACCCAGAAATAAAAAAAAAATCAAGTAGTTAAAATACATCTTCAACAAGTCCAAAGTTTAATATACTTGCAAATAAAGGTGAAAATGAACCATGGCGAGTTAGGCTTGGTAAAGTTTAAAGGTGAAAATAAGTTATGTCGAGTTAGACTTTGTAAAGTTTAAGGACAAAATATCCAAGACTCAAGTTTGACATGTTGTTATCTGACATATGCTTACTTTTAGTAATGACCTTAATATTTTTGCAAGACTGATAGGATCTTTTAACAAATTTGTAAGTTTATTTCATACTAACGCATTTCTAAATGATCAATGTGACACATCTTTAAATAGATTAACAAGTTAATAGACCAATGAGATTAAATTCTTTTTTTTAATCTACCATGACATTGTAGCGAATCTTGAATTATATAACTTCCTATTTAAATTTTATTTTATAATAATACAGTGAAATATGTGAAAAATTATGAGGCCAAACGATGCCAAATTAACATATAACATAAAAAAATATATATGATTTAAAACAAAGTATGTACAAAATCTAATAGAATAATAAGGTAACATATTTGATATAATTTTTATTTGTTTCACTCTAAATAAAAAGAGGTTGGCCAGTCTTTGTATATACTAGGGTTCAGAAGGGTACTCCTTACTCGTCTGTCATCTCCTTTTATCGCGTAAAAACACATAAATTATGAACAATGGTTTTTATAAATTTTGTTTTTCCTCTTAAAAAAAATGATATTTTAATTTTGATTAAAAATTTATGTATATATATTTTGCACTTTCATATTGTAACAAACTTTACTTACCATTTTCAATGACACCAACAATAAAACGAATATAATATAAATTTTTATACTTTTGAATGTTGCCGACAATATACTATTCTTATAAGCAAATTTGTTTAAACATATAATTGGAAGTTTAAAAGTCAACACAAAACAATGTATTCTCTTTATATATAGTATAAAGAGAAATGCTAGCTATACACATTTTAACACACACTTTTGAACACACTCTCTTTGATTGGTTAAAATTCATATGGGACCCACCAAATTTATATGGGACTCACATGATTTGGTGGGACCTATGTGAATTTCAACAAATCAAAGAGAATGTGTTGAAAAATGTATGTTAGAATGTGTGTTGTTAGCATTCCTCATAGTATAAATATATGTCATGTTTGAAAAAATATTTAAATATAAATTTTATTTTCATTTGTTAGATATATTTATTACTATTTTTTATTATATTTTTAACTAATATACTAAGAGTCTTCTGAGATAGATTAGAGTTGAACACATTTATATATTAGTTAATAAAATATTAGCTTAATTACAATTTTAGTCCTCTCATTTTACAAAATAAATGATTTTAGTCCCCCTATTTTTAATTGGGCAATTTTGGTCCCCAAATTTTAAAAAATTTGAAATTATACCAATCTTCCAAAAACTGATGACGTGGCAAGTTTTTTTTGCCAACATGGCTGTAAGTACACTTTCAATTTAATATTAATTATGTAATTAAAATTTTAACAGTATTTTATTAATTCATTTGATTTTTTCTACAATTCATTTTGTTTGACCATCTGTCCAAAATGAAAACACTTTCTCCATGTCTATAGTCTACTACCAGATCCATAATTACAAACAACACCAATCTTTAATAAATTGTGCAGAAGAATAACGATAACATAGATTGTAGAGGGTAATATTATTTGGAAATAAAAAGCACAGTAGCATAAATATCAATAAAAATGGCAATCGATGGAAGTGGCAGTAACAACAACAACACATGAGTTTGACCTAGGGTGTTTGTCGATCGTAATAAACTTGTATAGCTTCACAGCAGATTTTGCTCACACAAAAAAAAACATGACACAAAATTCTTGTAAAAAAATGCATATGGTTAGGGTTTTCCACAATCAATTTGGGGCTTTTGATTTGAAAAGCAAACTGACCAAAAATAAAGAAACAATCACCAAATGATGAAGTTTGCCAACAATCATCGGAGCAAGATATCCTTTTATGGCCAACAAAAATCAGATGATGCGTGGTTGAGACTTGAGAGTGGATGACAATGGTTGGTCTTAAAGACGAACACGTCAAAAACATTGCAGGAAAAAATCATTAAAATCAATGAATTAAGAAAATATTTTTAATTTTAATGATAAAATTAATTTTAACATATAAATAAGTGTTTTTAATTAATTAAAATAAAAAATAGTGACTTGGACTCTACATATATCATGTATTTAGTGTCATGTCGGAAAAAATCTTGCCACATCATCAATTTATTGAGAGGTGGGTTTAATTTTAGAAATTTTGAAATTAGAGGGACCAAAATTACCAAATTAAAAATAGGGGAATCAAAATTGACATAATAGGGGAACAAAACTACAATTAAACCTAAAATATTTAAAAGCATTTATCCATAAAATAAACATTATAAATATATACACACTATATTTTTTTAAAAGAAACACACAATTATTTTTTATTACATTAAAACAAGTAAAATGAACTTATAATAAGTTAGGTAGATATATTCACATCCCATCATTGTAATTAGTTACCTAGAGATATTGATTTTGGACTTTAACTGGCCTACCAGGTAGCAACAACTAGCACTAACAACAAGTCTGATATAGTTTCTGCTGTTTCTATATTGAATTGGCATTATATCATATTTCCATGATACTACTATTACTGTGACAGTGATCAATCACTTTTTCTGGTCTGCTATTTTCTCATATTTATGAAAGTGGTAAAATATGTCAGAACAAGGTGCTGCTCTCAAATAGCGAATCAATAATGCTTTATTTGGCCATGCGGGAGTAACGGCCCCTACACCCATCACAAAATACTAACTCAAATGTCAACTCACTCTCTCTCTCTCTCTTGACACACGACAAGTTATAAATTAGTGAAGATTTTCACATCAATTATACAGAAATAAGTTATGCAAAAACTGCATGTGTAATTCGTGCTGAAAAAATATATTTGCAACTACAAAGAATAGTGTCTCTACACTAAAAACTCACTCAAACAATCCAATGAAATGCCCTCAAAAGGATAATACATCAGAAACGCTGAGTTGTTGATTTAAATTTGGAACAAATAATAGTAAGTCAGAATGATGGTTTCTAGGGTTGAAAAGTTTTCCATATGTTTTATTTGTCTTGATTTTTAAAAGTCTTTCAAAACTCTATAAGTTTTCCATATGTCAGTCTAAAGAAACATAACCCACTTGAATTGGTTTTGCGGTGTTGGTTTGAAATTCTTAAGTGTGCTTCTCTCAAGATCATAAGTTTCATTTTCTTTGATAATATTAAATCCTCAAAATACAACTTATATATATATTTTTGTCCAAAAAAACTGATTTTCGGTATTTCTAAAAAAAATTATTCTAAGTCATCTGTCACATTAAACGGGGTTAACATAGGTTATCATTAATTTTTTTGTCGATTTTTAATTATCAATACACCGCAAATCACATGTGACACTCCTCACTTCCGCGCTCAATACTACGGATTGGGTTGGTATGTATATTGAGCTAAAAATCAAACACTTGCTATCGATAAATAT